>ULWS01033188.1_pt1 | contig 27307 bp, 33 predicted proteins | sample 1960591 | NCBI WGS metagenome assembly ULWS01 (sample SAMEA4835818, study PRJEB28245) | human gut metagenome | biome: gut microbiome; material: fecal sample | place: Denmark | collected 2008
CGTAAGATGGTCAAGGAGTTCGACAAGGGGAACGATTGCAAGCTGATCGTTGAGTACCTTGCCAACGTCGCCCATCTGTGGTGTGTCATGATGGACGGTTGCACGCATAAGGACGTATTTCTCGAAGCGCCGACGTGCGATGCGAACAACGCGGATATTCTCATCGATAGCTATCTTACGGGCGTGAAGTCTGCTCTCGAGGACTCTCATCTTTGCCTTCAAGCCGGAAGGTATCACAAGGACGATGCCGGGGACGAGTATGGTTACCGTTGGATGATCGCGTATCAGGGTTACACCACTAAGTTCATCCTGGCAGCCGGCAACGAACGCACGTTGAGGGTTGCGTCCGATGAGGCGTTCGACGAGTTGATCGGTTGTCGCGAGTTCAACGAAGATTCTTGCGTGTGGGCGAACGAGGAGGTTTTTCTTCGGGTGTGCGATAAGTGCTACGGCGAGCCGCACCCGGATTATACTAGTGCGACGTACGGGTACCCTGTATATTGCGAGGCGTGTGCGCACGATAAGTCCGTCGCTCGATGCGAGTTATGCGGCAATGTGCATCATCCCGGCGACCTTCGAGAGCTCAAGGTTACCATGCCGGACGGCCAGCGCAAGACGGTGAAGGTTTGCGATGAGTGCCGTTACGGCGAACGTTATTTCAAGATCGACGGCGTTAATATGACATGCCGCTTTTGCGCCCACCATCAAATATACGAGATTGTGGGGCTTGCATCAGAGTGGCAGAACGTGACGGATTTGGGTTGGGTGTGTCCCGACGGCATCCGTGAACTTGTCGAGAACGGCGGGCATATACGGGAAACGGAGGTGCGATAATGTCTGTTATCGAGATTATAGGCACGGAAAACAGGTGCAAGTTATGCACGGTCGGGGAGGACGAGGGCAGGCTATTCCAGATCACGGTCGATGATCATCTGATCGCCAGCCTTTCCATCGACTCGGTGCGAGAATACGTTGTGGACACTCCGGTGCATAACCTGGCCAGGGTGATGATCAAAACTGTCGAACAGGGAAATTTTACGAACTTCAAGACCAATCGAGCGTACTTGGTTGAACACGGAGAGCTTTACCGCGTCGATTGTTTGTCGGGTGGCTTCGAGGTTAAACGATTCGAGAATGGATGTTTTCTCGACGTCGATTTTCACGATATGACTGGGAGTACATTGCTCGCCAGCGCCACCATGCGCCGGCTGCTATTCGACCGGCAAGCAGACCAGCTCGAAGAATGGATTTACGCGGAGCTTTATTCCGATACGCCCAGGTGCCAATTGTGCCAGCAAAGGACTAGGACGGACTATCATGATGAGCTGGACGGTCATGACGTGCTCAATAGCCACGGCAACGCGTTCGAGCACCTATGCCATGAATGTGCCGTCTACGAGGTGGAGGTTTGCGCGATATGCGGCGAATATCACGTACGACGGGACATGCACCCTGTGACTTCGGAGGCAACCGGTAACACTCGAGCGTACGTATGTTCCCAGTGCTTGCCTCGTGATGTTTTGGAGGACGAATACGAATACTGTGACGAGTGTCTGTCCTTCGTCCCCGCTAAGAATTGGAACGAGGCTGCCGAAAGATGCAACGATTGCGAGCGCATCATTTGCCGAGACAACTTGGTGAAACAGTGCTACTACAAGCCCACTCCTTTGTTCGCTCATGCACGTGACGAGTGTCACAAGGGCCGTCCGGTTAAAGGCGTGCGTTACGTCGGTTTGGAAATTGAGGTCGATAAAGGCGAGCGTAACGAGTTCGTGGAAGGTTGCTATGACGCCGCGGTAGACGCAGGGATCGATCATCTGTTCTACTTCAAGCATGACGGTTCGTTGCGTAACGATCTTGGCGAGGTCACGGGGGTCGAGATAACGACGGTTCCCATCGCGCTTGATTATGCCCTTGACGGTTACCCGTTCGACTTCATCCATGAGCAAGCCAAGAAGTACCACATGCGGTCGCACAACACAAAGACGTGCGGGTTACACATCCATGTGAACAAGGATTCCATCTCGAACTTCGATCTTACCATGGCCAAGGTTCTGCTGATCTTCGACAAGTTCTATCCCGAGCTATGCCAGTTCGGACGGCGTATTAGCAAGGCGCAAGCGCGGCATTGGGCTGATCGTCCACGGGCGGACATCAACAAGGTTGACAATAACGAGTTGTTACGCCTCAAGATGGAGAATGCAGGACACAACCGTTACAAGGCGGTTAACTTATCTCCTGCCGCGACCGTGGAGTTCAGGCTGTGGAAGGGCACCCACAACCCGGATACGCTGCGGGCTACGGCAGACTTCACCAGCGCTTTGCTTGATGTGTGCGCTGATAAGAATCTTGTAGAATTGTACGATATGGTGTGGGGAGACTTCATTCGTGCCGCAATACCTTACGTCAAGCTGGAAAAGACCATCGAGTATATCAAACATCGCAATCTGTTGAAAGAGCTGTAAAATGACAGCCGAGGATAAGCGGAGGGTAAGGTTAGCTGCCGGTGTGGTCATGTGTCTCACGCTGGCAGCTCTCCTGCCAGGCTTTGCTCCTACGTCTCCATTGGAAGTGATAGGATTGTTGCTAGCATGGTGCGTTGCGTGGTATGCGTCGTTCCTTATGGTTTTGGGAAAGGATTGATATGGCTAACGAAGCAAGCGTGTTGCAGAAGGTCAAACATCTGCTGCAACATCACAGCAAGTGCATAGGGTTGCGGGTTACGTCAACCACAGGCATGCCCGACCTTATCGCCTGTGTGAACGGTCGATTCGTCGGCATCGAGGTGAAAGACGATAAGAACGGCCCGTATCAGCTCACGAAAGCCCAGATCATGCGCTTGAACAAGATAGCGAGTTGCGGAGGCGTGGCGTGCTGCGTGGACAAATACAACTTCACGTCGTTCGCTCGCACAATCGATACTTTGGTCGAGAATCCGAACATGGCGGTTTCGCATTGGGGCTATTCACCGGATTGATTTTGTGGTATGCTAGGAATGCCGAAGGAAGGAGCGCATCATGTCAAAGCTGATCGGAACGCGCAAAGAACGCGTGAACCAACTGGCAGAACAGTATTTACGCCACAAGAACATTGCGGATTCGTTGTTGTCGGAACTCAAAGAGGAGTTCCGCAACGCACAAGGAGACTTCGAAACCGACCGATTCAAGGTGCAGGTCACCGAGGTTACGTCGAAGCGCTTCGACAAGAACATCTTCATCAAACGATACGGGGTCGAAGAGTACAGCGCTTGCGTTAAGCCTACTACGGCTCCTCGATTCAAGGTGGTGCGCAAATGATCGCTCGATTCGTCGGCACGTCGGGCAGGGTACCCTACAATCCGTTCTATGTTCAAAATGGCCATCGGTATTATATCTATGTGAAGCCAGCGCGGAGGTACTTTGACCCCCCCCGCGGCAAGCAGTACGTCACGGTGATAGACCCTGGCCATGGCGATCAGTGTACGATTCCGTACGATACGTTGGAACTGGTCAATCGCAATTGGAAGGTGATGAGCTTTTGATCAAGCTGTTCGAGCACCAGGCTAAAGGCATCGAGCTGTTAGCCGAGCACGATAGTTTCGGTTTGTTCTGGGATATGGGCAGCGGCAAGACGCTCACTATGCTTATCCACCTATCCAATCTGGTGCTAAGCGGTGAAGTGGAGAACATCCTATGGCTTGCTCCCAAATCGGCTCTAGGTGTCGTGGATAGGGATTTGGACACGATGGAGGAGCAGGGCTTAGCCTACAGATCGGAGGCTCTGCGCGGCCGCATCGTCTTGATGAACTACGAGAAGCTGTCCCGTAAAGACAGCAAGTACAGAAAACTAGTCGACAACACCGAGTTCGACGCTATAGTTATGGACGAAGCGCATTGCCTGGCTCGTCCAACATCCAACCGAAGCAAGTACGTGATTGGGACAGGAAGATCGAAAGGCCTGATCAACCGCATCAAATATCGTTACGCCATGACGGGAACCCCTGTGACCAACTCACGATTGGAAGATTTTTGGTCGTTCATGATGACGGTCACAGGAGGCAACTACTACAATTACCCCAGCTTCGAGCGGGAGTATTTGAAAACGCATTTCCTTCCGGGCACTTACGTGAAGGTGATTGACGGGTACCGCAACGCGGACAAGCTGCTTACCGAGGTGGCAGGATATTCCCAGTCAATCACGAAGGACGAGTGCTTGGACTTACCCGAGGTAATGCCTGATAATGTGATCGAGATACCATGGAAGGGAGGCACGAACAAGGCTACAGGAGCGAGCACGGAACAGACGTATTTGGACGCGCTGAACGAGAACGTGATCGAAGCCACGGAAGAGGTGTTCGACAACGCGTTGGTAAGGACGCTGCGTTTACGTCAAATCGCATCGGGACATATCAAGGGCGAGGACAAGGTGCTGCCCCTCAACAACTACAAGGTGGAATATGCCATGGAGTTGATTGAGAACAACCCGAACAAGACGGTGGTATTCTATGAGTTCATAGAATCGTTCAAGACGTTGGCACACGCTTTGAAGAAGCTCAAAATACCGTTCATGTTCCTCAACGGAGAACAATCGAACAAGAACATTTGGCGAGACTTCCAAGCGGCGAGCGCAAACGAGTGTAAAGTCTTTCTCGCCCAGTATAAAAGTGCGAACGCGGGTATTGACTTATATACTGCAAGTGATACAATCTATTATGAACCTTGCACGTCGAGCACGGTGCTCGATCAAAGCAGAAGCCGTACGCATCGAAATGGAGTTTCACGGGCTTGCACGTTCACATTCCTTTTGACGAAGGACTCGATTGAACGAGACATTTACGAACGCTTGCAAACTCACGAGGACTTCAACGAGAAGCTATGGATTGAGCTTAAACGCAAGGAACATGCTGAAATGAAAATGAGAAAAGGAGCTTAGTATGACTACTTACGGGACGATGGAGCAGCTGATGGACGATGTTCTGGACAACCTGTACGATGCGGCTGATGCGGCTGCCACCCCGAAGGAGCGCGAGGCTTCGGAGCATGGCGTGGAGACGATGGAGTTCATCAGCAACGTGGTGAATGAAATGCTGATCGATGCGTTCGAAGATGGGCGAGTCGAAAAGTTGAGCCGCAAGAAGGGGTTGACTGGCAATCTGTACGGAGGGTTCGCTGGTTACGTTAACAAGGTTCGCGGCAAGGCTCGCGTCGAGCTTCTGGCCGATATTCTGGACGCAATCACCCGCAACATTGTTTCGGATAGCGCTAGCGCTATAGACGCTATGCTGGAGATTCTGGACGCTCCCCGTGGCTCAATCGCCCGCACGTTCAAGGACGAAGAATACGCTCAGGCTATCGTGGACGCGCTCGCCGCCATGGCTTACACGGTTGCGACGCTGCGTCATGTCGAGCACCTGTCCACCGAGAAGGTTATCGAGGTGAACGCTTAATCATGAACGCAGTCAAGATCATCGGTAGAATTCTTGGCGTGATAGCTTGCTTGGCTATTTCAGTGCTAGCTTACTTGTTTCTGTGTTGGCTTGGGATGGTGGTCTTTACCGCATTCGGAGTTGGGGGGTTGTCCTTCGCGTGCGTGCTCATCATCGCAGTGGCGCTACTCGCTAAGAATTGATAGCATTTCTGCCCACGGTGCGGCTTCGAGAACTGGGAAAGCAAGTCGAGCTTCGCAAATTCAACGAAGCCGCACAAGGTTTGTCATCTATCGAAACGTTGATGGCCGGGGTTTTGTTCCGCTTTGCTGTGGATACGAAATGTCCAGCCATTTTCATTATGGCCCCCAAAGAGGGTGACGAACCTATCGAAGGACTGGTGTTCACAGCAGACTTCGATCAAGAGCGGTTCATGGGCGTCGCCCATTCGATGTTCGCTGCCGCCCTTGACAATTTCGGCACTGATGATATATCATTCTATCGTCTGTCGAATCGAGTGTATCTGTTGTCGAAGAACGATTTTAAGGAAGGTGCGTGGGAGAACTATGGCTACGAATTATCAGGTACGGCTGGAATATCCATTCCCGCCTAACAACAATGCCCAGCTAGCACAGGCTTGGAACGAAGCTGCCAATCAGATTGAAGCTGAGAATCCGCATGAGCTTAACGAGGGCGTAACGGAATGCTTTGCCGAGGCCACCGCCGTGACCGATAAGCAGGAAGACCTCGTCAAGGAGAAGATGGAAGAGTATATGTCCATAGTGGATGATCGGTCGGTTCCTTACGATCAATGCGTCATCAAAGGTTGGAAGTTGATCATGGAGATCAGCAATTATATTCGGTGCTGCGCGGCGCTGGGCGATTTGGACGGTGAAATGCACGGCCTCAAAGTGTTGATGGACTTCATGGCTGGTGAGAGCGATGCATAAGTGGCCACCGCAGCTAGTAACCCGGTGGATCGCTATCTGCTTGATGAGCATGTTGATCGGTTGGATGTTGGCTAAAGGGGTTGTATAATGGTTCAAGTTATGGGAGTTATCACACTTCTATTCGGTGCTGTTGCTGGCATCAGCGGGTGTATTGCGCTTTTTACGGACACTTTTTGTAACATAGCCGTAGTTAAGCCTCCGAAGGTTACGTCCAAATTCAAAGGTATCGCAGCTGGTAGCGCAATGGTAGCGCTCATGTGGTTCCTGGTTACGTCCGTTATCGCGATGATGACAGTATGACAGATAACGTAAATCGTCCTTCGCATTACGCCCAAGAACCTGATGGTATGGAGTGCATCGAAGCCATTCGAGGAATGCTTGGTTCAAAAGGTTACCGAGATTATTGTCGCGGCAATGTGCTCAAATATATTTGGCGTTACGAGGATAAAGGACTCGAGCAAGATTTGCTTAAAGCACGTAAGTATATAGATTTTATGATAGAGGAGGTGGCACATATTGAAGCTGAGCGAAAATAGAGGGTACTTGTTCCCGAAGATTAAACTAAAGCTTGATGTTTCGAACAGGTCTCTTATGGCGAAACTTGACGAAGAAATCGAAGAAGTAAAAGCAAGTATGGATGTATATGAAGCAGCTCGAATGTCTGTTGCTCCCAACGATAGATTTGCTCCATGCGTTGAGCGAATGAACGCTTTGATGGAACTCATCGACGTTATGCATGTGTGTGAAAGTATTCTTCGTTTTTATGGTGTCGATGACGAAGAATATACAGATTTGATCAATGCTGTTCGACTTAAGAACCAAATGCGAGGTTATTATGAGCGTACAAGCTAAGGACACGGGTGATTTGGAGTGGACTATATGCGATGCTGACGGTAACAATCTTTACAAGATAGTCCCATATTCGAATCACCTATGCTATAACATTTACGAGTGGGGTGCGACCACTCGTCGAGATACCGGCGAAGAAGTCATGGAATGGAAGGACACGGGGAAGTACCCGTCCACTCTTGACCATGCTTGCAACGTCATACGCGACCAGCTTATCATGAACTGCGGTTTGCGAACCAAGGAGCTCACGGAGTTGAAAAAGGTAATAACACGTTCGACCAATCAGATATTGGCGGCAGTAGAGGAGGGGTTCGCAAATGGAAAGCGTAAACCTAAATCAGCTAGCCGATGAGATAGCCGAACGTGATGAGTGCTTGAACGAGCTCTATTATTACGAGGAGCTAGACGAATTGGAGTGTGAGCTGGATGACAATTTCTTTGGATACGCTTATGAAGCGTTCGTTCCCGAAGGAAATGACTGACGTACCCCTGTGGCTTATCTACAAGCTGATCGATAAAGGTAACGGCAAGTTCGGAAAGCCCCCCGTATCACCCTTTTCGGGTGAGGTGTGTTCTAAGGCCGACGAAGGTATGTTCACCGACTTCGACCGAGCGTTGGCTGGTGTGGAAATGCACGACGCTGACGGTGTTGGCTTCGTGTTCCTGCATGGTTTCATGGGTATCGACTTGGACGATTGCTTCAAGGATGACGGCACGCTGACCGAAATGGCACAAGACATTGTAGATCATTTCATCGTGACCTATATAGAGTACAGCCCGAGCGGCAACGGGTTGCATATCTTCTGTCAAGGTACTAAACCGAATGACCGAACGCGAGTTCCCGGCGTCGAAGTGTACACCGGTTACAACTTCGTGACGGTCACAGGCGATCATGTTGCTGAATCCGGCGACCGGGTTCTCAACATGCAGAAAGAGATCGACTGGCTGTTCGAAAAGTACCTACCGACTATCGAAACCGCTGTGAAGCCAGAAGCTATCGTCATCGACCATGGGGATAAGTCAACCGCTGAATGGCTGGACATTGGTCTGACGCATGATGACAAGCTCCATCGTCTGTTCAACGACACAGACCACGAGGACGATGAAAGCTCGCACGACATGGCGCTTCTGTGCAAGCTGGCGTACTGGTTGAACCGAGACATTGAAGCCATCGAGCAAGTGTTCCTCGATTCCCCGTGGGTCAACTCCAAGGATCGCAGACACCTTGATAAGGTTGCTTCGCGTTCGGATTATTTGGAGAACAGCATTATCAAAGCTGTCAGCATGACAACAACAACCGCAGCGGACAATGACCGTAAGGTGAAGAACATTTCAGACGTTGCGTTACGCTTGAGCGAGAATCCGGAAGGTGAGATTCTTCTTCCGTTGCACGACTACACCGACGTGGGAAATGCTAGAGCCTTCGCCGAATTGTTCTCACAGGAGCTATGTTACACTTCCGAGTGGGGTTGGTGCTACTACTGCGGTTCCAACTGGGAGCTGGGACAGGAATACCGTGCTCAACAGTGTGCGGTGGAGTTCGCTGAGAACGTCATGTACATAGCCAAGGAATACTGGTCGATGTTGGAGGACAAGTGCTCGGACGAGTGCTGCACGCCCGATAGCCGTGAGGGTAAGGAGATTATGGCACCTGCGGCTAACTTCATGAACCACGCGAAGAAGACGAACAGCGAGAAGGGTATCCGTGCCATGTTGAAGCTGGCAGAAGGGATGATGAAGCAACCTGCTAGCTTGTTCGATTCGAACGGCTGGGAGCTTAACACGCCCAACGTCGTGGTCGATTTGCGCACGGGAGAGACGTATCCTCCCATGTGGAACCACTTCAACTCTCAGGTGACGAACATCGTGTACGATCCTAACGCCGAGAACAACGGCATGTGGGACGAGTTTTTGAATCGGACGTTCTGCAACGATCAATCGTTGATCGACTACATGCAGGTGCAGATGGGCGCGGCATGCGTTGGCAAGGTATACGAGGAAAACCTTCTCATTGCCACAGGTTCAGGCTCGAACGGCAAGTCCACGCTGTTCTCGATCATGAAAGCGGTGTTGGGCGATTATTGCACCTCCGTGAACCCCGACATTCTCATGTCGAAGGTGAACTACGAACAGCAGATCGCCATCGCGCAGATCAAGGGCAAGCGCCTGGTGATTGGACAGGAGACGGAAAGCGGACAGGTGTTGTCCACGGCGAGCGTGAAGCGCATGGTGTCATCGGATACCATGATCGGACGAGTGCTGAACCATGGTTACATCGAGTTCGAGCCTACGCATTCGACTTTACTCGCTACCAACCATCTGCCGAAGGTCAAGGACAACGATGAGGGTACGTGGCGACGCTTGACGGTTATCCCGTTCGATGCCACAATCACACGGGACGAAATGATAACGAACTTTCAGGATGTGCTCATTGCCGAAGATGGCGCGTACATTTTGAAATGGCTTGTGGATGGTGCAATCACTTTCTACGAGAACGGCTGCACGTACGGTGAGAAGCCGCCTGCGGTCAGGCTGGCATCGAACAAGTACCGTGAGACACAGCGGGAATTCTTCGATCAGTACGTCGATGAGCGTTTGGTTATCGTCGATCCTTTGCGGCATCCGAACACTTGGAGCAATCCGAACGAGATTTATCAAGATTATGTGGATTGGTGCGTCGAGAACAACATTACCAAACCGTTGAGCAAGATTCTGCTCAGCCGTAAGCTGGGTGAGCGTGGAGTGAAAGCAGAACAAAAGTGGATAGACGGAAAGACTGTCCGCATGTGGAAATATGTGACGAAGCAAACCGAGACGTTGATCGAAGGTTAGGATGATTATGGGTAAGCCTGAATTGTGGTTCTCAGACTGTGAGGTTTACGCATACGACCTGATCTGGGTATTCAAGAGCAACAAGACAGGAGAGGTTGTATGGTTCCACAACGACGTGGATGCCGTGATGGACTTCATAGCCGAGCACCCTAGCATATGGTTGGTCGGTTACAACTTCCGTGACTATGATCAGTATATCCTTAAAGGCACGTTGATGGGCTTCACCAATCGACAGCTCAAAGAGCTGAACGACATTCTCATCTACGACAGCTTTAGGGATGCTTGGGATTATCTTGGAAGTGAATCTTGGGAAGTCGAAGTACCACCTATCATCGATCTGTTCCATGACATTGTACCTCGAAAGTCTCTCAAAGAGATCGAAGGTAACATCGGTATGGACGTTGAGGAAACGAACGTTTCGTTCGACATTGATCGTCCGTTGACCGAAAAGGAGTTGCAGGGAGCCATTCATTACTGTATCCACGACGTTGAGGCCACGGAGAGGTTGTACCGTTTGCGTTACGACTATATCCGCACCAAGAAAACGTTGTGCGAAATGGCCGATCTGAGCGACGCTGAAATGATGAAGAACACTAACGCTCGCGTGGTTTCTGAAGCGCTTCATGCCGTTCATTGCGACCCGATCAACACCTTTGGCAAAGAGTACTACATCGACAGACTGCCGGATGACATTGTCGACTTCGATAGGTTGCCTGAGATTGTGCGAGATTTCGTGTCGGGTATCAACACGTTCTCGGGATGGAAAGAAGAGCTGGAACCTATTTTGTTCGACCTGTACGGCACGCCCACGATCATGGGAATTGGAGGGTTGCATGCGAGCACGGGGAGTATCGTACCGCACATGTTCAAAAGCGGCCCTAGGAAGGGTACGATTGAACATCGGTACGTAGCTAGGCCCGATCATTTCGTCAGCGGAAACGGACGCACCGTTCTGATTCAGGACATTGGTTCGTTCTATCCGTCGATGATGATCATCTTCAACTTCCTCTCCCGTGGCATACCTCCCGAGTGGATTCACCTGTACGCCGACTTTTACGATCTTCGCATGTCATCGAAAAAGCACATTAGAGAGTGCGAGGCCAAGGGCGATACCAAAGGTGCTGCCTATTGGAAGTCACAGGCAGATGCTGCAAAGTTGGTGCTCAACACGGTTTACGGTTGTTTGAAGAATCAGTACAATAAGCTCTACGATCCGTTCATGGGAACTTGCGTTTGCATCACCGGCCAGCTTTTGATCATAGATTTGATGAACCGCCTCCATGACAGGGTTCCTGATATGGAGATTGTGCAACTCAATACCGACGGTTGGGTGCTGTCCGTGCCGGACGAGGATGTTCCCGTGCTCGATGAGGTTATCGAGGATTGGAAGGAATTGACCGGGTTCACGGTGGACACCGACATTATCAAGCAGCTGTGGCAGCGTGATGTGAACAACTACGTCATGGAGTTCGACACCGGCAAGGTCAAGGCGAAGGGAGGCACCGTTAAGAACTGGCGTGGGGGAGACTTCAAATCCAACACGGCTACCATCATCGATGAGGCCATCGTCAAGAGCTTGCTGTACAACATATCGGTCGAGGAGACGGTTAAGAAATGCAATGATCTGGAGCGTTTTCAAGTTATTCTGAAAGCCGGCAGCGCGTACACGGAGACCGGGCGTGTTCCGTGGAGAGAAGACAATTACGCACCGCAAAGAGTGGTACAGAAAACCAAATACCAAGTAAAGAACTTCCATGAGTACGAGCCCATCAACGGAAAAGTTCACCGCGTCTATGCAACGCGCGAACAAGGCTTCACTTTCTTCAAACGCAAAGGTGAAGGAAACCCGGCCATATTTCCTAGTTCGCCAGTTTGTGCTTTAGAGGATTTCAATCTGAAAGGTATTGACGAGATAGACAAACACTGGTATTATAGAGAAGCGATCGAAAAGTTAAAAGCATTCACAGGGCAAGATCAACAGGAGGTGTTTCAAACAAGATGGTAGTCAAAAAAGAAGAGATTTCCGTTGCGGATGAGAAGATCGAGGAAGCCAGCGAGCCACGGGCTGAGCTGTCGTTCTGGGAGCGTTATCAGATGCTCGGGGCCTACGTCCGTGAGCAAGCTCCGAAAGTGTTGAAGTTCGACAGTAACGTATCGAACATCGATTACGACTACGTGGACACTCAGCAGTACAAGTCGTTTTTAGGCATGTGCGCTGATGCGTGCGACATGTCGTTCACGTGGAGCACGTACCGTCCAGAATTGACGCTTGCCAAGAACGACAACGGCAAGCAGATTTTCATTATCATTATCACAGGTTGCGCGACGTTCAGAGACAAGTACAGTGAGGAGCGCATCGAGCTTGACATTTCCGGCATGGGTATCTCCGTGGGCAACAACTACGCGCTGTCCATTGCCAACACCAACGCGATACGCAATTTCATCACCAACAACTTCCTGATTCCGACGAATGACCGCGACAATGACGATATGAAAGCGACCATCGGCGACAGCAATTTCCTCACGGACAAGGCTAAAGCTGAGCAACGCAAAGAGCTGTTGGACAGCACCAAAACCGCCAACGAATACGCTACCGTGGCGTTCGGCAAGGTTATTTACAAGCGCATCGAGGAAACGTTGGCCAATGACATTCCGGCTGACTTCCGCAAGACGCTGGAAAAGTTCAAGGCTAGTAAATTTGAGAACGGCGAGCCTAAGCTGCTCGATGGCCAGAAGAACATTTGGATTGTGAAGAAGAAGGCCGCGAACGCGATCTTGAGCGATTTGGACGCTCACAATGAGTAGGTACACGGAGGTCAAGGAAATCTATGGCCATCGCTTCAAAGTAGTATCTCCTCCTAAGAAGTTCAAGTACTTCACGGCTGGTCGATTCTCGAAAGCGATCGGAGTGAACTATTGGGGAACCCCGTTCCAGGCGTGGTGTGAGATCGTCAAGTGCAAAGTTCCTGCGTTCGAGGATAACAAGTACACCATCGCAGGTAAGCTGATCGAGCCTAAGCTGATCGATTATGCCAGGGAAATGGTGTCGCCTTACATCCGCGATCCTGAGCAGTACTTCGAGTGCGAGGATGCGAAGCGTGAAATGAATTTCGAGTTCTTCGACGATGATCTGTTCGGAGGCATGTGGGACGCATTGGCATTCGATGAGCCTAACGTGATAAGCTCCACCCCCGTGCAGCCGATAGCTGTGATTGAGTGCAAGACCACCAGCCGACCGCAAGATTGGGTGAACGGTGTACCCGACAACTATAAGGCACAGGGGTTGCTCTACGCCGAGCTGTTGGATGTGGAGGATGTGTACTTCCCCGTGGCTTTCTTAGAACCTGAGGACTACGACGATCCTGAGGAGTTCGAATGCACGGACGAGAACACCCGAGTGTATCATATCAAACGAAGCGAAGAGCCTATCGGAGTGTACGGCAATATCAAAGAAGCCATGCGTTATGCTCGGGATTGGTGGGATACGTTCATCGAGGATACTCCCACGTCTCCTGAGTTCGATGAGAAGAAAGACGCTGAGTATCTGGCTCTTATCCGTCAATGCGAATTGTCTGAATTAGGGGCTAGCCAAGATGACCAAGATGAGCTAGAATTGACATTGGCCATGTTGAAAGATTTGGATGATGAGATCGAAGCCATCGAACGCGATAATCAGCTCGATCAGTTGAAGGAGCAACGTAAAGAGCTGAACGCTAAGATACAGCGATTCCTCAAACCTATGATCAACGAAATCGAAGGAAAGAATTCCGTCGATGCAGGTTCTTATGTGTTCACCGTCTCATCGACTAGAAAGGTGGACTACGACGCACTAAAGCGAGACGGTCTTTTTGAAAAGTACGTGACATTGGACAAAGCGATCAGAACGAAAAGGAAAGAAGAACAGAATGGTTAAATTTACCGAAGATATGAAAAACGGTGGCTTCGAGCGTATCCCTGCTGGGGTTACTATCCTGAAAGTCACGAAGATGAAGCCCATCAGCAACATGGGTAAGATCAAAGAGTACAAAGGTGAATTTGAAGATTGCAAAGGCCGTAAGGTTTGGAACAACTACAACATGAACCCGAAGAACCAGTGGTACCTGAACTCCATGCGTGCGTTCTATTCCATGCTGAAAACGGGATGTGGTCTCATTGAGACGGCTGACGGTGAGATCGAACCGGAAGATGCCGTGGGCAAGTACTTCGTCGCCAAGATCAAGCACACGGAGAAGGGCAACAACACCTACGTCAATTTGGGTTACATCATTGCACATGCCGAATCGTTCGAGGATGACATTAGCGAGTACGTCGAGCGTGAGAACGCACGAGACGCTAAGAAGAACGATACGGTGGAGGAAGTCGCGGAGGATGTGTCATCGGACGATGATGAAGACGATCCCTATGCTTGATTCGTTTGATCTTCCAGCATGTCCGAAATGCGGTTTAGAGTACGGACTGGTCATCGAACATAGGATGAACGATGACTATACGATTCATCACCTGTGATTTTATTCACGGGACAGAGACGTGCAAAAGGGCATAGAGCTAGATAGACGTTCGACGTATCCTATCTTCACAATCAATCGGAAATAAGAAAACCCCCACGGCCACTTGGCTATGGGGGTTTCTATTAGGGATGAAGGACTTTAACAAGCGATTCCAAACCGCTAACCTTACCTTCCAGGCGAGCAATTCGTGCTTCAAAGTGAGCGTGTTCTTCCACTTTCTCGGCAACGGAGTCGATCTTTTCCTCTAGGCGCTGGTTCGTAGCTGTTACTTCCTCGCTCAACTCGTTGATGGACTTCTTAACCTCTACGTTTTCCTGTTTCCGTCTCTCGTCGCCCAAGATTCGGTTCTTATTGGAGTTGTAGATACTGATAATAAAGCCACCGAAGATGCTGAGAAGAGTGACCGCCGAAACGGTTATTTGCAAGAGTACCTGTGCTTCCATTTAACACCCCCTCGTTGGAGCCAAGATCGCCGCCACAAAGTCAGCCTTTAGGTTGCACCCCGTCGCCGGCATGCCCCAGTCGGCCATATACTCGGCTAGCTCGGCAACCGTGTGAGCGCCTAGTCCCTCCTCGGTTATCTCCCAGGCGGCATACTTGGCGTTGAGCGCATCCAGGCGTGCACGCTCGGCCTCTGCCGCCGTGTCCTCGGCTGCTTTGTGGTCGCGCTCCTCGATGAGTGTTTGCACCTCTTGCATGTTGGCGTCTACGAGGGTGCCGCGCTCATACCAGCCTGCGGCGTACTGCATAACGCGGTAGTCTGTCTCGCCGCCGGCAATCATCCGGTGCAGTGTGTCCACCACGAAATCCTGCATGCTAAATTTGACCATGATGTGGCTCCTAACTGGATGCGCCGGATGCGACGATAGCCGCTCTCAGCTTGTCAATTACTTTGTTGGTGTCTTGCACATATTCCAGATCAACCGTAGGACTTAACGCATCGGTACACCAGATGTTGTTGGTGCCTTTATGCAGTGGGATAGCGGACTGTCCAGCTGCGGGGTCGGTCGTTGACCAAGTGGTGCCGTTGTCGGCTGAATATCGGACGGTCGTGGTTGCGAGTGCATAGTAAACCGTCACATTAGATGCTGCTAGCTTTGCTTTCCAAGCATCGACGGTTTGAGCGATGGTAGTATCTCTAAAGCAAAACAAATTCGGTGCGTTCTGTGGAGAGGCTGTTACACTCTGCGTTTCGGATGTGGACACGAACTCACGAACGGTATATCTGTCGCAAATTAGCTGGCGATAGTTACTCGATAGTGTAGTGTCGCGCAGCCTGAACCTATATGTTACCCCGGAAAAAAAAAGCCATGCTTCTGACCCGTTGAACACTCGTTTCCCAACCCGCTCCACCAGCACTGCCACACCGTCACTACGCAACACTACCTCATCGTGTGTGCCGTCCGGTAACGATGCCAGGTAGTTGTGGTCGGGTGGTAGGGTGATGGTTTGCTGGTTTGAGGTGTATGGTTCGTAAGACGTTGCTGCTGAACCTATTTCAATCTGCGGCTTAAATACAAGGTTGTTTGCAGTTGTTCCTGCTGCAATCCTCATATAAGTACGTATAAAGTTTGCACCGCTAATAGTTGCGCCCGTCCCATAATCATGCCCTTCCATATTGAACACCTTGTTATCTTTTGAACCCTGTGCTTGCAATAGATACGTCGTTCCACTACCGCCTTGCGGACAGCCAGAAATATTTACGTCTAATCCTTTGACTGGCACAACCATGTTGCCCCACTTTAGATCAACATCCGCATTTGCCGTTGCCGTTCCGTTTGCAACAATAGTTCCATCAGGTTTCGCTTCAAACGTGACACCATTTATAGTTTTAATCGCCGGTGCGGTGAAAGTCTTATAAGGATATCCGCTTAAATTCTTCCCCGTAGCCTGCACCATCACCGGACTATCTACCACATCAACCTCTTGCGGATACTCTGGGCTAGGCGAGGGTTTACCTCCGGTGTATGGCTCGTATGAGGTGGCTGTAGAGCCTAATTCTAATTGTAGCTTCAGCACATCGTTTATTGTAACCCCACTTTGCACCTGAACAAACGTGCGCATTTTAACAGCGTCTGCTGGATATTGAAACGTGCCGTCATTCTGAGCCACATTGGATATAATTGAACCATCTTCCCTAAACGCACCAAATGTTATCGATGCTCGGTGTCCCGCTATACCACTAGCAGTTACCATTCCAGACGGGCATGCACTTACTGCCGTATCGTAGTCTATCAAGTAGTCTACTCGTAATGAAGCGACGGCTGTAGCCGTACCATAAACTGCAAGTGTTCCATCATTTTTTAACTCGAATGTAATTCCATTGCTGGTTACTGGGTTTTTATTTATATTGTTTAGCAAGTTTTTACCAGTCGTTACCACCTGCGCAGCCTTACCATCAACACCAGCCTTTAATGCTTTAACTCCCCATACGTCATCTACGTTTACTAGTGTACCGGACTTATTCCCTATGAGAGCGTTGGCAAATTCAAGTTGATCTCGTTCGTGTTGAGCAGCGATCTCGTCCTTAGCGTTACTCGTAAGTGTTCCGTCTGAGGATATGGTTATAGTTTTTCCATCAGGTTTATTAACACCAACGGCACTTGTAGTAGCAATATTGGCTTTTATTATCCCATCAGTATCTATCCCAATAGTGTTTCCATCAGGTTTAATTATACCTGCCGTGCTGCTAGTAGCCTTCTTTACGCTGATCTTACCATTTGAATCTATGTCCATCGTAGTGGTATCAGGTATGACAATACCCTTCGCAACGTTAGATGCTTGATTAGCCGAAAGTTTACCGGTACTATCGACTGATATTGTAGTTGTATCAGGTTTAACCGTACCGACTGTTGTATTCGTAGCCACAGGAGTAGTTGCGGCATTCAAAGTGATCCAACAGTCGCCGCTCTTATTATAGATCAAATATACCGGCACATTAGCTGTTAAATAACTAGCAATTGGTAGATTTCCTCGGTCACTCGTAGACGAACCACCGGGAGCGTAGATCGGCTTTGCACCTAACCCATTCATATTAAGTGTCGGACTAACAGTAGTGCTAACCACATTAGGAATGATACACAGGATGTGGCCGTCCAACTCAGTTTGCGTTAGATTAGACCACACAGGAACGGAAACAGCATAAGCCGCTCCCGTACCCGTGGTCTTGTGAATTGGAATGTCATACTCTTTAACGTACTGTTCCATCTGATCGAAAAGGGCTTGGTTGATCAAAGTGCCCTCGTTCACGACGGTACCAGGTACCGGAGTAACGTCGTACACGTCAGCGTCAGTTCCAGAGGCTTGTGTAAGACGAACACGGGAGGGCTGCGCCACATTTCTGTTCGCAACCGTAGGCCATGCTTGTAAAGCCATGTTGTCTCCTATCCTTGCAGTGGATTGCCCACGATTAAGGGTTGATGTTCGTTTGAAGCGCGGAGGTAACCAACGTGTAGTTCTGAGAATTTAGCATTGTCCCAAGCAGATGCAGTAAACGTACAAGGCTCGGTGCTTTCCAGATTCCAACTACCGTACACAGCTTTGATTTGGTACACACCATTCGTTCCTGTGGTATCGATGTTGACACCGTATTTTTCTTCCGCATTAGGGACGTTCAACAAATACCTGTTTGGTTCCGTACTTCCGAGGATAACTTCGCCTATTTTATAATAGGCACCTGAATTAGGTTGAAACCCAAATTCATAATAGACGTTCTGGGTTATACCGTCCCAACTGGGATGTTGTTCCCATGTAAAATCAAGCCACTCGCCTTTAGGCGAGTTGTCTGGGTCGACTACATAGTAAGCGCATTTGCACTCGGATAAAGCTGGATCGAACACCTTCTCCGTGGTTTCAGACGTTACTATGCCCTCACATTCAAGAATCGATCCTCCGTCAAACGAGCGAGTTTGTTTGGTGATGAAACACTTAACATACTGGTTTTGTAAGGGAACATACACAAGGGTGCCGACTCTCAAGGTAGGATCATCGAGCATACTCCACGTTAGACGGTACATCGGAGTGAATTCAGTGAGATTAGCCCGCGTAAGTACCTTTTTAGGTAAACCCTGTACCCCAGTCATATTATGCAGCGAATCAATAGCTTTAACATCACCACTCGCATCTGACAGCATGTTGCCGTCAATGTCTTGGTAAGAAGCGATTGGAGCAACTTTTCTTATGTTCGCTCTGAAAGGTCTTTTAGCGTAAATACTTTGTGTTCCTGAATTTAGAAAACGCCATTTAGAATCCGGGTTGTATAACGCTCTGAAATTCAAAGCGTTTCGACCTTCCACCATGTTAGCTATTCGCTGCGTAGTTGACCCGCCCCGGTACCATAAGTCATTAGCGGTTAAGTTATCGTCAGAACCAACGATATATCCATCATCTACTGTCGTATGGTTATCATACCAAAACCCTTCATCCAACGGTATTAGATTCGCCGAAGGATAAGTGAGAATTTCAAGCGTAGGGCCTAATTGTTTGATTATAGTCGATGGCTTTCCATCAACGTCAATATCCGTCGATGGACTGATACTTGACGGAAATTCATCGAAGTTCAAAGTTTCTAGTGAAACATTTTGTGGAGTAGATGTGGTGACCAAATCCTCCGTGACTGAGATGTAAGTAATATCAAGAGGAATATTATAGGATTTGATATACTCTACTGGTTCTATTCCCAAATCTTTTTTAGTTCGGCTTTTTTCTTTTATCATGCTAGGAAAAACACGATAAGGGGTGTCAGCTTTGAACGGATAATACGTTCCAGTATCGCTTGGCACAGTCACTGTAGTGTCTAAGAACGGATTTTCGTTAGGTCTTAGGCCGCTTATTATTTGCCAAACACCGACGCGAGTATTGCTCTCTAAATTAGTTCCTTTTCTTCCCATAGGGAGCAACCACATATTATTTTGCAGGCACGTCACTTTAACTACATCGTAAATACTTTCGTCATTGAGAAAATAGAACATAGGAATTAGATCGGTGTTGTTTTCGTATGAAGGTATTCGACTCACAGATGGGAATGAACTTGCTGCTGATGGTCGGCAATAATGATAAGCCATTTGTCTTGTAAACGACGAAGTATTGTATCTCAGATGTTGAGTGGAAAGTCCGCTCACAATTGCCCTTGGATCAATAAGAGGAAAATTATTATCAGTAAAATCGCCACAAGATTTTACACGTGAATCCTGCACAGCATTTGGATACCGAGGGTAAATTTTAGCTAAAGTATTGAACTGATCATAGTTGAGAGCATAGCCTACACTGCTTGTACTGGTTGAAGCATTGTGCGGCACTTTAACATGACAATCAGGATACATTGCAGATGCTTTGTCGAAGAACAGTTCATCGTTCATACGTTTGAACAGATAAGAGAACATGCTCACTGTGATTTGTGCAGTCTCGTAGTCAAAATCAACTTTATCGATGATGTAATATCCGAGTATATGTTGCTGCGTATACTGCCTATCCATAAATTGTCCGAAATATTGAGAAAAACTCAAGTTAGCTTGACCATCAACATTTCTTATCATAGACATGGGAGTGTTTACGAAATCATCACCAATAGCAATCACGTTATCGTTGAAAGAGTCAAGAAACGCGTTCACTTCGTTCAAAGTGGAATTTTCATTCAAAGACTCTGTCTTAAAAGAAAACATAGCACTTGGAATTTTATTCTCCAACATACATGGATCTATTTCGTCGGTGACAGAGAGAGTTGTCAACGTATCCACAGGAACGCTGTACTGAGTGTTGCTTGGGCGGTGAACCAACATAGTTGTGTCTTTAACCCAAGCGTTTGTTATGATGCGTAGCACTCTACTATTCGGGTCTTCACCCGTACCATCTTTTTTCAATGGTGTCACCAGAACGGTATAAAGCTGTAAGTTCTTTCCAGCAGGAAGCGTATTGGCTTTCAATGCCTCATGATATGAGAAATCACAAGGATAGCCTTGAAAAAGCGGATTCCAATTTGGCATATTAACACTCAATCAGATTGCAGTTACAGTTTACCCAACGGCGTGGAGCGCCTTGACTTGGGGAAGGAACGATCCATGGATCGAAAGAACGGTCACCGACATACATATATCGAGTGACACGTTGCATCACACGTGGATCATAGAAATTAACATATACTTTGAATTGACCAGACTGTTCACGGTCGAATAGTTTCAGTATACTATTTAATTCCGCATCTGTCAAGGGGGGATAAGCGATGTTAAGTTTGATCTTATCCAATCCAACGGGGTTACCCATCATGATGCTCGCCGAATTGCGAGCATCATCTACAATGGTTTGTATTTCATAGGATACGCCACCTTCTTTCGGTACTGGAAGATTGACCCATGCTCCGTTTGGAGTAGTTTTGATACGAATGTATCCGTCATCGATCAAGGCCACTGTATTTTCCTCCTTATCTTAGAAGAGACGTTCCTGCTCCTTGCTGCACGTTATTGTAGCGCAAAGAAGAATTGACTTTCGTTGCATCCATATAGTTATCCACTTTGATTTCTTTAGGAAAACCCTTGATCATAGCGTTATACACCGAAGTGGATATAGCAACAACCAAATCCTCGCTATTGAGGCCACCAGAAGCGTTGTAACCGCCGCTGTTGGTGTTGTGGATATTGGATGCGATAGCCTCCGCAAAAGGCTTCATACGAGCGCCTTGAAGCGGTACTACGGCTTCTGGGCCAGCTTCACCAATACCGGCAATTGTGGCGTTGTCGAAAATACCACCCTTAGCATACCAATCGATGCTGCCGAAAATCGGAAAAGTGAACCCGCCGATCGTCCTAGTAGTCCAATTGAAGTGCGGAAGTCTCAATCGTGGCATGCGCCACTCGAAACTGAACGCGCGTTGGATACTCGCCGCTTCCCAGTCAGTGTTCCGTCGAGCAGCAGCCATTTTTTGGCTTATGCCCCATTCAAGATTGCTGAATGCTTGTCTTCCGTTAGCGTCGGTACGATTGAAACTGTTGGAGGAATTGGCTTGCATTTGAGCAGAATTATTGGTCACATTGTTTTTAGCGCTGCCCATAGAGCTAGAAATAGCACTTCCAAGAACGGAAAAAGCACTTTGACCAGCTTCCCTAGTCTGGCTAAAATTATTGACAGCCGCTTCCTTGGCTTCCCGTGTATTACGGTTGACCGATTCAGAAGTACCTTTGAAGCCGTTTTCTGCTATACTGTGGATTTGATCGCTGGTGAGTTTGATACTATCTTTCATGGCCGTCCATTGATGACTCACGTCGATACCAAGACTGCTGAGAATACCAACAATCTTATCACCGATAGCAATGAACACGCCAGTGACGGCATCATAGATTGCCGCGCCAGCTTCCACCATCTTTTGACCGATAGTGGAGAACGCAGGAGTGAGATTCTCGCCGATATTCTTTCCGAAGTTCCATGCAGCGTCCGCAGCATTTTGGAACCATCCGGCAAGATCGTCCAGCGCACCTTCCCACAGCACAAGGTTCAAGATGTTGTTGATCCAATCGCCACTGGCGACATAATCCTTCATCTGCTCGAAATAAGTGCCAATCGGGTCTTTGCTCTCGAACACCTTACTCCATCGATCCAAACCCTTCGGCAGAATGTCAGTGGCAATGCTCTTCAGACCGTCAGCTATGGCGAGCACGATGCCTACCGGCCCGAACGCCTTCCCGATCTTGCTTACGAACTTGCCCAGCTTGCTGACTCCTGCGGCACCGACGAACGCGTCGCCCAGCTTGCCGACACCTTCGGCAGCTTTACCAGCGGGAGAAATGATGTTCTTGATCGCTCCAGCTACTTTGGAGATCGGAGTGAAGATGGTCTGAAACAGTTTGAGCACAGGGGAGAGGACTTTGCCGAGAATCTTCAACGCTTTGCTAACGCCCTTGAACGCCAACATCACGCCGAGCACGTAGCCTAGACCGGAGTCCATGTTGTCGAACAGTCCCTTGAACAGGTTGCCTACGATAGGCAGGTTTTCAAGGAAGTTCTTCAAGCCTGGGACAGCGTTGAGGATCGAGGTTATCGCCCCCGTGACCACGTCGCTAGCATTAGCGAAGCCCTCAGCGAATGCGTCTAGGAAGTCAACCCAATCCCAGTTTTCGTCAAACGCTTGCCCTACACGCCTGATAGCTTCCACCACTTGTGCCGTGTCGCGCTTTACCGTTTCCCACATCTTAGACGTTGCGCGCATGAACGCGTCGAACGTGCCGGGGTCGAAGATATCATCTATCTTCTTTTTGAGAATGTCGAGCGTCTTAGCGGCATCGTCAAGAAGTATATCGGTAAGCTGATCTTCCCACGGATAGGGATCGAGCATGGGAATGTCACCGCCACCGCCGCCTCCACCGGGCGCGCCACCTCCGCCGCCTCCGCCTCCACCACCAGCAGTAGGCGTGTCAGGGAGAACGTGAAGTTCATCGAACGGAAGGGTGAAATCAGTGATCTCTTTCAGCTTGGAAGCGGTATCTTGGGCAGCATCGCCCACGTTTCCTAAGCCATCTTCCATTTCGTCAGTACCAACATCCACCCTACCGAAAAAACCGTTGATGTTGGACAGATAGCTGTTCCATTGATCCTGGGACTCAGTGTACCAACTTCCTAGCTTCTTGCCAAGGAATGAGGCAAGACCAGCCGCAGCACGTTGGATGGCTTGTGCGAGCATGATAAAGAGCGGGATCAGCTTAGTGACCACAGGGAATACCGCAGCACCGAGCATACGTCCTGCCACACTCGCCTGTGCACCGAGGATACGGAACATGTTGGCGGGTTGCAGAGCAGAACGAGCAAGGTCGCCCTGAGCCGTCGTAGTATGCTCCATGAGCATATTGTACATGACGATCATCTTATTGGCACGGTCAAGTTCGTTATACGTGCTGTTGATGCCGTTGGATAACAACCATTGGTCGGCTGCTGTACGGCTAATATCGATACCATAGGACTTCACGGCGGTGGAGATACCGGAAATACCGGATTGGAGCTTAGATGCCGTCTCGTCGAACGGCTTGTCCCACAAGGACGAAAGATCGTACGTAAGCTGGGTCATGCCCTTGGACAGCTTCATGACATTATCTGTCGCCATGCCCGCAGAGTTCGCCATTTCGTAGAACGTAGCGTAGGTACGCTTCATCTGCGTAGGGTCGAGCATCATGGCGCTAGCCATGCGCTCTACTTCTTCGGCAGCAGCAGCTACAGCAGGAGTCACGGCGACACTGTCTCCGGTGAGATTGCCGAACAGGTCTTTACCTTGGATGCTGGCTGTCTTTTCGGCTTCTGCCACATCACTCAAAGAAGATGCAAGTGTAGTGTAGAACAAGTGGTTCGCTTCGGCATAGTCGGAAGCCATATCGAACCACTTCTTAGCGCCCATGCCGAGCGTACCGATAACCATAGCCACGGCAGCGATCGCCGCGCGGGTGCGGAAGAAGTTCCAACTGGCCGCGTTAGCGCTTTTCGACGCACCGTCAAAGGCAGTCTTTAGGCGGGTGAACATAGGGGCAGTAGTCTTGGCCGCTGCGCCTGCTTTGGCCGTTGCGTTGCCGACAGAAGCAAGGTTCCCCTGTGTTCCGCCAAGTCCCCCGCTCATGTTGGAAGCGTTCGTCAACGCGCCCGTTCCGTTTACTTTGTTCAGGGAGGACAATGCAGAAGATATGCCTGCGGTATTTCGTTTGATGCTTTTGATCTTAGCATCGATACTGTCAAGAGTTTTAGCCGCCGCTTCACCGCCTTTGACGGTTACGTCAACTAAGACCTCTTGTTTGATTTGTTGGGCCATATAATTCTCCTGAACATTAAAAAAGCCGCACCATTACTGTGCGGCTTCTTCAATAGATTTACCCATATTGTGAACCGCAGCAAGGAAGTTACTCTCGAATTTTCGTGCTTCGCGTTCGCGCTTCTTTGCTTTGGCATTTTCATCAATCTCCGTGACATACACGGGTTGATCGGGATAATGGGATTTGGGTTTCCCTCTTTCCCCGAATGCGGCGCTCATAACATGACCGACCGCCGCGTCAACATACGAACCGATCATCCAAGCCAAAGTATCTCGTTCCACAAACTCAGATTTGCTTTTGCGCTTATAGAAATCAGCGTATGCAGCGAACATTTCAGGCTCACCGTACCAATACTGCTCGTACGTCATTCCCACAGTCATTGCAAGAGAGCATTCTTCGTTGAAGATACCCTCGAATGTGGTTGCGTGCTGAGCGTCTAAGTCATCGTCAACCTGTACCACAGAGGATGTATCGCTTAGAATCTCGGTTACTCTGTGGCTAGATTGAAAACTGCCAGATACTCCTCGGTCAGCGTGCCCATAATGTCCTCGATGGTTTCCGGGCAAGAATCTTCGTCCAGATATGCATCCAACAGGTTATCGGCCTTTTTAACGGCCATAGGATGTGACTTGTACAAAGAGGCGTACCACAGAAGATACAGGGCCTCCATTGGCTTGTCGCCAAGAGTACTGGCATTCAGACCAGCCCGTTCGGCTGCCCTAATACCACCTCGCGTCATACCGAAGTTGTACTTTTCGCCATTGATTTCACGTTGCATTGATGCTCCCCACTTTCATGTGTCGGGTTATACTACTTACCAGCCGGAGGGGTTACGGGGCCGGTGACCTTGGTGATCGTGGATTCCACAGAGGTGTAGAACGTGGAGGTGACAACAGCGTCAACCTCAGTCTCGCCCGGAGTAACGTTCACACCGGTACCGAAGTACCAGTAGTAGCAGTTCAGGGGAGCCGGAAACTCCACTGCAAACGCAATCTTCGCAGGGGCGGTTGGCGGAGTAGATGCTGCGTCTGTTGCCGTGAGCATGTCGGGAGTCATGTTGACCGTGTAGCCCAGAGCGCCACCGGGGTCTTTCAGACCGGGAATGTATTGCTTCTGCACTGTCTCGGAAAGAGGCGTGCAATCGAGCATATTCGGCTCGCCGCCGAGGGCTGGAATGGCCGTAACATCCGGGATTTCCGTCCAAGTGGCAGGCTTGGCCTTGCCGTCAGTGGACTGACCGTAGTACAGCTTAATGCCAGCAGAACTTTGTGCCATTGCTTGTTCTCCTATACTATTCGATAGGTATAGTCGTACTGGTCGATAGCACAACTGTACCTCATAATTCTACGTGCTGTATCTATTGCATATGAATCGTCATCGTTAACACTGTCTCGGTTCATCTTGTACTGACCGTAGATCAGAGTGTCGATTTGATCTGCAATGTCATCGCTCACGTTCACTCGCCCGACTACTTTTCCAGAAGCGTCTACCGTGTCTTGCGTATAAATCTCAATTTGGAACACAAGGAGGGACACCAGTTCTTTATCAGCATCCCTGCTGACCGTCATATCGTTCATCTGCTTGACTACGATACGGGGGAACACTTTGGTAGAAGCATTGAAACTTCGCACTACGCTCACGGGGTAACCATAATCATGATTTTCTAGCAGCGTCTTGATTTCTCCTGCAATTAGATTCATAATAGTGATTCTACCTGTTTCTTTGTTGCGTCTATCATACCGCCGTGGAATTGTCCACCATGGTATGCCAGCTGCGTGGTCAAGAAAGGAGCATACGGTTCCCAACCTTTGGTCACGATGGGTTTACCGTCGCTAGTGCTAAATTCCTCCATCGGAAGCGTCCAGTACATACCCAAACTATGGCCTGTTGCTCTAGGCGCGTAACCCGCGTCCGTCATTTGAGGAGTGTTCTGGTATCGGCCCACAGCGGGTGAGCCGGTGCCGAACTCGATATAGAAGATTTGATTGCCCGTCCAAGTGATCGTAGCGGTTTGCTTCGCTACGGTTGAGGAAACGTAACCCAAATCGTTGCCAGCGCCCTTAGCGTAATTATCCCCCAATTGAGGGAGGTTGTCGCGCAGTTTATCGGCGAAGTCATCGGCAAGAGATTTCGCAATGCCGTTGCGACGATTCATGTTCGCTTCCAGGCTTCTCAACTTCTTTGCGAAGTTGCCGAGATCAGACATTCGAATCTCCCTCTACCGTGAGGGATTTGAGAAGAACCCTCGTGACGTTAGGGAACGGAACAACGCCTTTGACGAAGAAATCCGCTGACTTAGCCAGAGGATCAGCCGTCGTAGGCGGTTCGACGTTCACGTATGCCTTGTCCAGCGCTTTGATGGAACGCAGGTACTCGGGGTCGCCAAGTACCTGCATATATTCAAGATAGCTAGTGCCGACCGTAACCAAATCGGCACTAGCCGAAGTGGGGAGCACATTGTAGCAATTGACTTGATACTCTATTGGTTCTCCGAAAACGCTAACACCGTCATCGTTCACCGAGCGGGGACAGACATAGATCGTTCGCTTCAAGTTGTCTGCGAAGAACATATGCTATCCTAACTCACAGGGGTTTGACGAATGCTGCGATGGAGGGCTTCGGCGTAATCCGTCGAAGCATTGAATTCGGAAAGGTGCCGCGCTCATAGACGCGGCGGACACCGTTCTCCGTGAAGCTCGTAACACCATCTACGCCGCGTTTTTCATACAGATACACGCCCATTTCAATTGCGAGGCCTTGATACTTAGGTTCAATGTCCTCAGAATCGTCTTGTTGACGAATACCCTTGATGGTGTACTCTGCGTCATCGGCGGCTATTCCGATCAACACGGTCTGCTGCTCGGTTGGGGCATCGATCCCCAACCAAGACAGCATTCCGCTTATGGTCTTTTCAGATGCCACTTAAACCTAGGCTACTTACTCGCCAGCAGCAGCAGCGGGCATGTTCACGATGTAGCGTTGCGGCGG
>ULWS01051170.1_pt1 | contig 27293 bp, 3 predicted proteins | sample 1960591 | NCBI WGS metagenome assembly ULWS01 (sample SAMEA4835818, study PRJEB28245) | human gut metagenome | biome: gut microbiome; material: fecal sample | place: Denmark | collected 2008
TACTAAAAATGCTTTCTTTATAATCATAATCACTAACAAGTTTGCCAATAGAATTATCAATATAATGATTATAAACATAGCGGAACTATGCAGACCCCGGTAGAGGGATAGATGTGGAAGCGAGAGGAATCTAGCGTTAGCACTAGCAGTATTAGGTTTAGTATAGATACAAAAAGAGAGAGGACTGACAGTATTATCTGAAAGCCCTCTCTCATTTTTTTAAGTCCAACAGAAGTCCTTACTTATTTAGTTCAACTATCATCTGTAATATTGGGTTCTGTTGCATATAGTATGTATTGTTCTTTGGTAAATAGAACATCTTGTTGTATTGATTGAATAACGGAATAGTTTTCTTAAATGCAATCCAACGTTTATCTTCATCTTTATATGTACCTCTATCATAAAGCATTTCTTCATCATCTACAATCATTGGAGCAATAAGTGTCCAATAAGCAAGATTAAGGACATTAGATATACTTGTTTCAAAAGGTATAGGTGCCTCCATAGTACGTTTATAGAATGAATAAAGACCCCAAGGTGAAGTTTCATAAAGTTCAGTTTGAACACCATAAATAGTATAACAAGCAAGAGCAAAGAATAGATTTTCATCAAGTTCATCGTCATCATCTTTTGCAGCATATAGACTAGCAGCTACAAGAGATAAACCAACAAGAGTTGTAAAATTAAACATGGCTCTTTTTATATTAGCCTTTTGAGCTTGAGGTAGAGTATTATATCTAAAGTTTATATCTTTGAACCAATATAATAAACCGCAGAACCCATTGAATATAGCTTTAGCTTTAGTAGCAAAATCAATATCTTCGCCATTTTCTATAGCTTTATCAATAGTTTCTCTATAAGCACTTTTACCATTGGATAATAGAAAATTTATCATATCCATGTAAGCACCACTTCTATAAGATTCAAGACGTTCATCAAATACAATTTTACCTACACGTTTACCCCAGTATCTAATAAAGTTAGGACGAAGCCATTTACGGAATTGAAGAATAACTTCTCCCCACATCTTACCAGATAGCATAGATTTATCAAAAGTATTATAAATACCATGAAGACTATGATTAATACCTTTAACTTTACCTAAGAATTTAGCAAAATCTTCAAGAGTTATACCACTATTTTCTTTAATTGAAGCTATACCATCTTTAAGCTCAAATATATCATATAGAGTAGTATAATTAGATTCAAATTTTTTCTTAGCATTTTTTAATGCTTCTTTATAAGCTTTAGCGTAATTATTTTTCCATTCTTTAGTAAAGTTATTAGCTTTATAAGAAATGAATCTTGAAAGATAATCTATAAATTCAATATTATTACCTTTAAGAGATTCTTGTTTAGTCTTATAATTTTTATATTTAGTAAAGGTATCAGCATCTACCATTTGTTCAAACATTTTTTCTCTTAATGAGAATACAAATTGATCATAGTTCATAATAGAACCAGCAACAATTCTATGGGTTTGCATAGCAGATAAGAATGTAGCGAATTGAAGATAATGTTCACCAATAGTATTAGGAGAAAACATTATATTATCCCATTTAGACATACCAAGAGAAACAATATTAGTCTTAGTATCTACTCCAGCTTCAATATGATCTTCAAAAATATTACCAGCTAACTTCATTAAAGCTGCATCAAGATTATCACAAGTATATTCACCAAGTGATGCCCATAATGATGGGAGAGCTTTAACATACATTTCATGAGCTTTAAGAAGTGTAGCTTTAGTAGTAAATTCACCACCAGTTGCTTCACTTACAATATTAATATGACCTGTACCAATATTCTTTAAAGCAGCAGTTAAGTTCATCCACATAAGAGATTTACTATTAACTGTATGAAGTGTATTAAGAAGTTGATCGGTTAATGTATTAATACGATTCTTACCTTCAAAAGCATCATAAAAAGCTTTAAATCTTTCAAAAGCATAAGTATCTTTACCTTTCTTAGTAACAACTTCAGTTTTCTTAGTATAAAGAGATAAAACTTTATTAATAATGTTTTTACTCTTAACACCGTATTCTCTAGCTTGAAACTCAGGCATAGAAAGAATAGTTTGAAGAAGATTAAGTTCAGGTTCAAAATCACGATTAATCTTAATACGTTTAAGTTGATTAATATAATTAAGAGTTACATTAAGAGGATCATAATTCATTCTATCTTTAAGCTCACTCATTTGCTTATCAGATAGAGTTTGATTATATTCAACTATATCGCTAATAGAAGTTATAGGCTTATGATAATTTCTATGTTTAGCTATATTATTAGCTTTTTCAATTAAAGCATTATAAGTATCAACATTAGTTATAGAATAAAGATCATATTTAATTCTACCTCTAACTTCTGGACGATTAAGAGCTGTAGCTTTAAGATAATATTGAGTTTCACCACTTAATGTATTCTTATAATCATCATCTTGTAATTCGTGCCATCCAATAGCTTGTTTGAGAACATCTCTATAACTAGCAGATATAAATGTTGGAAAGAAATTTGCTCCTTTAACAGTATTAGGCATAGCAACATCATTAAGTTCTGCAAATAATTCTTGCATTTCAACAATCATATCAATATCGTTTCTAGTAAGTTTACTAAATTTAGAATCACGATATTCAGGACGACAAACTTTAATTTCAAGAAGAACTTTATTAGTAGTTTGACCTTGAACTTTAAGTTTAATACCATTCACTTGAGCAAACTTCTTACGTATCTTAGATTTATAAACACGTTCAATAAGTTTAATATAGTAATAAGCTTCAGTATCTGTAAGATTAGGAAAATAATCTTTAGGATTAGCGTATACATCTTCAAGTTTTAATTCAAGTCTACCTTTATATTCAGCAGGAATAGAAACATTCATTGTTGAATAAATACCTTTACCAGCAGCTTTCACACGTTTTATATGAACTTTTTCAAGTTTAGCTAAAGCATCTTGAGCATTTTTAACTGTAATAAAATCGTCAGATTCAAGTGCAGGTTCAAGAGCTTTTCTTTTACGAATATATTCATCATATATAGAGGCTTTAACTTGAGCATAATCAAATGCAGCTTTAACTATATCAAATGGAGTAGTTAATTGAGCATTATTATCATTAATAAACTTAGTTCTAAAGTCATTCGAACGAGCTTGTGAAAATTTGATATTGGGTTTACCATTAGACTTTTCTGAATAAAAGTTAGGATACTTCTTGAATAATGTAAATGCTTGCTTATTTTTATTAAGAGCAAATTCAGTAGCATTAAGAGCATGAAGTTCATATTGAGAAAGAACTGTATCAATAATAGGAATTCCACTTTGTGCAGCAGAATCTAACCATTTAATAGCTGTAGATAAATCAAGATTATCACCTAACATGGTACGTATATTTTCTTGAATATCTTTCTCAGTTACAAGATATGGACCAATATCATCAGATTCAAATCCAGTTTCAACGAGTTTATCTTGAATATATTTAAATTTAGTATTAAAGCTAGCATTATGTGATTTTTGATTCATCATAATACCAAAATAAATCTTAGAAGCATCAATAACTTTGCGCTTAAGAGGAATTATTTCCGCATATAAACCTTTAAGATTAAGAAGAGCTTCATTAAAATCTTTAATTGAATCTTTAATAGTTTGAGAAGCATTTTCAAAACTAGCTTCATCAATAGGATTTAAATCTTCAATATAAGTTTGAGATTTAATAAGACTACTAAGTTTATTTAAATCGGTAACCCATTGTTTACGATCAGCAGGAGTTTTCTTAGTCCATAAATCGGCAATACTATTAGTATTTAAATCAATGACTATATTATTAATCATATCTTTAACACTCTCAAATATTCTAGCATTATATTTGAAAGTATCAATGTAATTAGGAAGACTATTCATATCTCTACCTAGTTTAGCTATTTCATCTTTAGCTCTAGCGTCTAGTTTCTCTAAATCAGTATTAAGTTCTCCCATGATAGACATTTCATCTCGAAGTAACTTAGTATTACCAATAGCTGTCTTCTCAACTTCATAGAGAGTATTAATAAATTCTAGATTTGATATACCTAATCCAGTATTATCATCTGCTACAAACTGAGTATCTAAAACCATAGAGAACTTAGGTGTTGTACTATTAATAGTATGAACTGTAGTTGTAGCATTCTTTTTAATACCAATATAATCAACTATAATATCATTAATACCATCAGCTTGAATTGCACTAATATTTGTTGGATTTAGTCTTTGAATAAGGCTCTCTAAGCCCTTAAAAATTTGTCCTTGAACTTTTAATTGTTCGAGTTGAGAAAGTGGCTCTCCGTTGGCAATTAGTGCCAAATTTTTGATATTAGCAGGCAATGTTTCAGTATTATATGAATCCTCGATGAGCCGCTGAGTTGATATAGTAATTACATTATCATTAGCAATAAGACCTCTATTAGTATCAGATTCATTTCCAATATAAATAGTAATATCTGCATTACTTGTAGCTGCATCAATAGCTTGCGTTAAACTTCCGTGAGATTCAGTATTAGTAACAGAACTATTAAATTTACGATAGAATTTACTAAGAACTGTAGCTATTTTCTCATATATTTCTTGAGATTCAATGTTATATTTAAAGTAATCATTAGCTGTAGTTAAATATTCAGATTTAAACGTTTTATTAATTGGATAATAAAAAGTACAATCATTAATATCAAAACGTTTATAAAGAGTACCTTCAGGTAATTTAGCTTTATAAGATTTCTTAAGACCAGTAAGTTCTTTATCTATAACCTTTTCACGAGTCTTAAGATACATATCATTAGCATAACGAGAATTATTAACAAATATTGTAGGTTCAACAATCATTTGACCAACAATGTTCCATATATCATTATGTTTAACAATAATTGCATCTTTAAGAATACTATTGAGAGCATCTTCTATATACTGTCGAACTTCAGGATCAACATCATTATGCCATTCATTTGCAACTCCACCTTTAAGTCCAAAAGCATTTCTTGATAAATTACTTTTAGTAATCTTAGTAAAAGTAGGAGTTTGATCTTTAACTCTTTGTTTACTACTATTGGTATCATAAATATATTCAGGTTTCATATATTTAACGATACGAGTATTCTCAGAATTAGCTCTAACAAATGCTTCAATAAAACGATCAAGTTCTTCGTTATCTCTAAGAAGAATATTATCTTCATTGGATTGACTAGCATATAAAGCATTAGCATAATTATAAAGAGCAGCATTATTTGACCTAAAGTTACTACCTCCATCAGTAATACCTTGTTCTCTCATCGCAAGTCTTATATCTTTATCGCTAGTACCATCAATAGATTCAAAATTAATAGAATCGAATTGATCTCCCCAAGTAGTCTTATAAGCACTTATATAACCATCATTTTTAGTTTTAAATCTACCATAAAGATCAATAGGAATATATTTAGACAGATTACGACCGAAATCAAGTTTATTAATCCAAAATGCGTATTTAACTAGATTTTCACCAAGAATACGACAATACTCATCAGGACTATTAATAAGTTGAAAGAATGTATCTCTAGTAAAATCAACATCATCACTTTCTTTAGTTGAAATACCTATGTAACCATTTCTTATAATAAGACTTTCCATAGTATTTGAAGACAATAAAGAAAGAATATGATTAGGATTAAGCTTAAGATTACCTTTAGTAATATATTGTCCATTAACTACTACATATTTACCATCAGTTAATGTATTTTTAACCATAGCTAATTGAATACCTACTGATAAATCTTTAAACATAGCTATTTTTTCAGCATGAGTATAAGGTCTATTTTCAGTTTCATTATACCACGTTTTAAGATTAACTGATGTAAGTGATAAATCAGTAGCTAGTTGGAATCTAAATTCATTCTTATCGTTCTTAATAATTCTAGTACAACCTAAAAGTTTAGCTCTATCTTCAAGAACAGCTTCTGGACTTTTACTATTATCATTAAAGAATGACATATCTCGAATCTTATCAATTATAGCATAATTAATAAGAGCTTCTCTAAGTTCAGGATTATTATTCTGACTAAGTTTAGCCATACAATAATTAATCTTATCTTTGAAAAGAGGATTCTCACTAATGAATATATCATGAAACATATTAACAGACATCTCATTAGTAGAATATAATTGTTGTTGAAGAATAGGATAAGCACTATCTTCTATAGTCCAATTAGGATCAGTAATAGATGGAAATATAGCTTCAATCATTGATTGATTACCTATTCTAAAAGGAGATTTAGGTTTACTTAATTGAATAGGTTTATCTTCAACATCTGCAATAGATAAAAGATAATCATTCGCTTTATCAATCCAATCATCTATAACTTTACCTTTATCTGTAATAGCATTTACACTATAGTATTTATAAAGAAGTTCATCAATCATAGTGTCAGGAACTTTAGCGTTTTTTGCATTTTGAACTAAAGTGTTAACATTATGTTGAAGCATAGCAATAGATTCAAAGAATTTATTACTTTCAGAAGTTTTAGGACCAGCACCTTTCTTTTCAGTAATAAGACATCCTTGTGCACGTTTCATAGCATTCACAGCTTTATCAACGTACATATAATAATCTAAAACTTCAAGTTGACGATTAAGATAATTAGCATATGCTTCAAGATCTTCAACAGTATGTTTATAATTTTGACCTTCTTTGAATAAAGCATCAAGTTCAGTTATAGTTTTAGCTTTATTCTTGATTCCACTATTTATCTCATATGATGTAATACTTGTTTTTTCAGCAATAGCTTCAATAAATCTAGCCATAGCTTGAACTTGATTTTGATTTATAGTTAAACCGTGTTTATGAGCTTTGGCTATAGTAAAATTAGATAAATTTTCTTGTGCTAGAAATTTATTAATTTTATTAATAACGGATTTAAGACCTACATTATCTCGATTAAATGCAAAATAATCTTTAATAAAATCTTTAAGAGATTTACCTTTATTAATGAGAAGTTTACTCATAACAGTTGCAGCGTCAATCATATAATCACTGCGAACATTATGAAAACTAATATTAGTAAAGTTATTAGAGTTCTCTATAGATTTAATAGAAATATTAGTAACAAAATCACTAATGATTTGTTGAGATTCAATAAGAGCTGAATAAATATATCTATTAACACCTTCAACTTTAGCATTTTTAGTTTTTAAATTAACATTCCAACTTATAGGAAATGAAGCTAATAATGCGGTATTACCAACAGTATAAGTATTAAGATTAAACCAAAGATTATCCTTAACAGCATCAAGAATATGAGAAGTTAATTCAGAACGTTGAGCTGATATAGGTTCGCCACTTATATCTATCCAAGTACCATAATCGTTATTATATAAACTACGACACCAAACAGTAATTGTACTATCATCTACATTAATTTCAATACTACGTTCTCCATTAGATAACTTCTCTTCTTTAAAAGCTTTAAGAATTTGTTTCTTAGCCCATTCAGCTTTATTTGAAATATCTTCACTATATCCAGTAATATCACTAAAATTAAGTCTAATGGGAATAGCAAAATCATCAGATAGTTTAGTTTCAGTAAATCCCATTATAGATAGAGCATTATCTGCTGCAATAGATTGACCTTTAAGCACTGCAATATTATTGTTAATATTACGAATCTTAATTTGATCAATAAGAAAATGTTGATTCATCATAGAGTTATCATAACCAGCAATTCTATTTATATAAGAAGCAGCAGATTTACTATGTTCAAACTCATTAGGTTTTTCTTTATTAAGAGTATTCTTAAGATCAGAATGAATACCAATCCATGTATCAATAATAGCATTATCTTTAGCAACTCTTGGCATTCTTCCATAATCATTAAGTTCATTCCATTTGACAGTAACAATTTTATCTATAAATTCTTTATATTTAGCATCATAATCTTTCTTAGCTTCTTTGAGTTTAGAATAGATTTCAGTTTTTTCATCATAAAGAGCTTTAAGTTCCGAATCAGTTATAACAGGATTTAAATTAGCTGTATTATAAGATTCAATTTCAACTTCTTTAGCTTCCATAGCTTTAGCTAAAGCTTCACGTTCAGAAGTGTTTTTTGAATAAAAGCGTTCTCTTTGAAGATCTGTATATTCAGCTTTTAATCTAGTTAATATAGGATCATTTATTCCAGTTTGAGTATTAATCTTTTCATTAATATCACCAAGTTGATTAATTAAAGGAACTTTAACTTTAAGATAATCTTGTTTAAGTGAATCTTTAGCTTTAGCAAAATAAACATCTGCAACATATTCTAAAGATTGACGTTTATATGTTTTACTATCGCTTTTAGTATATTCAATATATTTGCCATCAATAACATCAAATTCTTTCATTGAAAGATAAATACTATCAATATCGTAGTCCCAACCAGTACGAGTAACAAGATGTTCAGGAACAATAGCTTGACTTGCACCATTATTAAGAACACCAACAACTTTGGCTATAAACATTGATTGATGCCCTTCAGTAGGAATACGAATACCAAACATAGTTCTAAGATTCTCCGGAACAGTATTTAAATCAAGATTTCCATCAGCATCTAATTTGAATCGAGAATCCCAATTATTAAGAATGATTTCAGCAGGATGAAATATTTGTTTAACAGAACCATCTTCTTGTTTAACTTCTTCCCACCATTCACTTTGAAGTTTAAAATCAGCATCTTTTTTAATAATTGGAGTACCATTAGCATCTCTTTTAATACTACCATCTTCATTTAGTTCAGCTCTAAGTTTCCAATAGTCATCAGAGAATTTAATTTGACCTTCATGATACATCTTAGAAACATTAGCTTGAGTTCCTTTAATTAACCCTTTTTTGTCCAACGTAACAGATGCAGGTTGTAAAAAAGTATCTGGTTGAATAGTAACATGAGCTCCTTTAAGTTTAAGATTTGTAACTCTACGTGTAATACGAGCTAATAGAACAGATTCAATTCTACTTTTAATTGTAGGATGATAAAAAGGTATAAAAGGTCTACCGTCTACCATCATAGTAGCTTTGATAAAGTTTCTATCAATTTCAGTTTCATTAAAGTATCTACGAAGATCAGCAAGAACTAAATCTAAATTAACTTCAACTACATTCTTATCATTAATAGATTTATATTTGATATTACCTTTATCATCAATAGCTCCCCAATCAGAAAGCAAACGATACATTTCATCATTAGCGTTAGTAGCAAGAAGCATTTGATAATATTCAAATACACCAGCTTTATCAAAAGATTTATCTCCAGTTTTACCTTTACGTACAGTACCAGCAATAGAGTATTCTCCATTAAATACAAGATTATCAAGAATACGTTTTTGAAGCTGAGTACCAATTTTATTTTCTTCATCCATTAAATGAGAAGGTACTTCTTGTTGTACATAGAGATTACTATGACTAAGAGTATGTTTAAAAGCATCAATACCTTTAGGATAATTCTTTAATTCATAACGATTAGTAGATTCATTATATTGAATATTAAGAATAGCATCTTGTTCATTATTAGCAATATTAAAGAGCTTAACTTGAGGTAAACCACCAACTTTATGTCCAGATGCAAAGTTAATAGAATCAATGCCTTCTTGTTTCATCCAATCATAAAGAGTTTCATAATTTGTACCCTTATACATACGTTTGAATACAACAAGAGTTGAATTTTTATCTTGATGTGAAAATACAATATCAGTATTAAATCTATTATTAAGAGTAGATTTACCTCGTTTATAGAAATAATACTTTAATTGCTCAACAATACGTGCATAATCTTGTGAACTAATAGAAGTATCTTCATCTTCTACAATCTCTTTAAGAGTTTTACCAGAAGGTAAAGTAAAACTATCATAACTACCCATAGCTTTAAAACGAGCTATACATTCATCTTGAGTTATGATATTAAATGCGTCTGCTGTTGTAATTTTATCAATACCAAATCTACGTCGAAGAGTATTAGTTGTAGTTTCATCTGATTTAACAAAAGGTGCTACAATTTTATCAATCATATTATCTCTAAGTTTAACATCACTTACGATAATCTGAGTATAAGTTGTATTACTTCTAGTTTTAGAACCAGGTCTAACACCTTGAGATGCACGCTTAGCCCAATCAAGAGCATTCTTAAATTCAAAAGTATAACCAGTGAATAACTCTTGAATAGCAATATCTGCAATATAATGATTAGTTAATAGATTAGCAACAACAAATCCCCAATAACGATCATTTTTATAATCATCTGGAAGTTGTTCACTTATAACTTTAAGTTGATTCTTATAGGTTAGAGTAGATTGAATATTATCTCTGATAGGAGCTAAATAATCAAAAGCATCTTGTAAATGACTATTCATTCTATCAACAAACATTCGCATAAAAGCATTATCGATTACATCTCCGTATGCAATAGAGAAATCTTCACCACATATCATGAAAGGTTCAAATTTACCGAAGGAAGCTAATTCATCAGGATGTAATTCTTTAAATGCATCTTCTATATAATCTATAATGCTTCTTACAGATACATTACCATTTTCATCAGTATATCTGAAATTAAGATTACCAAACTTAAAGATATTACCTGTAGGTTTACCATTTTTAATAACATCTTTACCATCCCAAAATATAGGAGCTTGAAGACCTTCAAATACTTCTTTATTAAAAGAATAATGCTCATAGTAATCTTCAAATGCTAAATTAATATCACCATTAAATTTATTATGAACAATCTCAGCTCTTTCATCAGGATTCATATTATTAAACTCTTCACGAACTTCATCTTTACTTCTAGTAAATTCTTTCTTTAAAGTGAGCTTATGAGTAGTAGAATCATAATCGAATAGCATACGTCTAGCATCCAACATCATTTCCATCTCTGTACGAAGAGTATCTTTAACTCTTTGGAAAGTATAATTAGATTCAAGATCATTAGTTCTAGCTATACGATAATTAACGAAAGTACCGTTATTATCTATGAGTTTAAAAGGTAATGCTCTTTTACTACCATTAGTTTCAGTTAATATATTACCCGTAACAAATTCATATATACGAGAAGCATCAGCGGAAGGTAATGAATAACGTTCTTGCATTTGACGAAGAATAACATCACGAGTCCAAATATAATCATGCATATCAACATATGGTGTACCAATACCTTGATCTCTATTAGATAAACCATTAAATCTAGAATATTCAAATGCTTTAACAGCTTCAATATTTACAGGATTAATAGGATCTAATATTCTATATCCATCATCGTCTAAAACTTCATTACCTCTATCATCTTTTTTAAAATTAAAGAAACCTTTACCATTTCCTCCAGTACCATTACCTAAATTCCAAATAATAGGATTATATTTAGTACCTTTAGATTTAAGAAAATCAGCAAAGCGATATTTCATTAATTCAACATTGACATTACCTATACGATTAACAATACCTTGTAACATATAAGTAATATGATTATAAAACTCAGGTGTATATTCTTGTTCACCTTCAACATTAATATAACTTAAATCTACTTTAATTGAAGGATCACAACTACCTATAGTAGCTAAAATATTAATTCTACCTCTCATATCATCAACGATAGAATTAATTGTATCACCCGGTTTATAAGTATCATAAAATAAATTACGAATCTTATTAGCTTGACGATCTTTAGCTCTTTCACTTTGTTTATCTGTGATATTAGCTTTTATTTGATTAAATATCTTATCAAATACATCATCAATATGAACAAGTTCAGTTTCAATTTTTTGATGAATTAAAGCATTTACTTTATTATCTGCGTTTCCATCAACATATAAAGCTTTAATTACATCAAAAGGAATATTAAATTTAATAGATAAATAATTGAATATAGTATTAGGAGTCCAATTAATACCAGCATTATTAGATTTATACAGTAAACTGTTTACTTTATCTGTAATAGATTTACCAGTTTTATACAAAGCATTTATATCAAATTGAACAGCACTTCTAGTACTAATTCTTTGAAATTTATTAGTAAGAATATTGCGATATTGATTATATACATTAGTAATAGCAAAAGATTGACGATTACTTTCACGAACAGCATACGACATATTATAATCAGTTTCAGACATATTGTAACTCATAGTTTCACTTTGAGTCACAACAGTTGTTGCCATATCAACTGAAGCCATATACATATTATAGAATATTTCTTTAGATTCTATAGTAGAAGCATCATCATCCGGAAGAATCTCTAATTTATTAATTAAAGGTTTAAGTTGACCATTGTAAACAGATTCAGAAGTAACTTTAAGACTATTTATAAGTTCTTCTTTATTTGCTGCATATCGAGTAACATCAATTAAAGAGTTCCATAAAACATTAATATCAAATGGCATAGTTAAACCATATTTATTATAATAAGAAGCTGTACCATTTAATTGAGTATCTTCAACTCGCATCATAAGATTACTTTGATTATTATAAATCATCTCAGTAAGCATACGTTTAAAACGAGAAGAAGCTGTGTCTTTACGATTAACTTTAAACTGAAGAGAACTATTCCAAGATTTATTAATATTTTGTTCATCTGTCATAGTAGCTCCATTAAGCTCACCCATAGTCATATGATCTTCAATATCGTAATCATTAATATCAGCCATAAATTCAGCTTTATAATAATTAACGAAACTCTGCCATATATTCTTATCATCTAGGTTTTGTAATTGATTAGCAAGAGCTATAAGATTATCAGCTTTACTTTTAAGTTCTTTATAGATAGCTTCATCTTGAACAATAGCTTTTATTTCAGCAATACTCTTACCTTCATCTTTAAGTTCTTTAGATCTACGATTACGATAATTCTTAAGTTGAACTGAATAGCCTAAATAACCTAAATCTGGATTAGCATTAGAAGCATATTGAAGAACAGCTTTAGCAATTATATCTCGAATTTTAATACCATTTTTAAAATCTTTATAATTAAGATTCTTAAATTCAGATTCACTTCTAAATGCAATAGCAGCAAAAATACGATTCAAATACATCTGCTCACTATCAGCAATAAAAGGATAATCATCTTCATATAGAATTTCAGACTTCTTAGCAATATTCGTGTTCCATAATTGGCTTATTTTCGGCTCTCCTTGCTCGTTTAATGGCACGGTAATACTTTTAATCAACCTATCTATATTATTGCCGTAAATGCTTTGAAAAGTGGCAAATTGAGCGTCTGTTAGTTTGCTATTCTGTATTGCACGCAAAAGAATCCAATCCCCATTCTCGGATGTGAATGCAGTAGATTTAAGAGTTTCATAGTCAGCTCTAGCAACAGCACGTGCTTTAGAAGCATCAAAAGGATAGAGCTTTTTAGCCCTATCCCAAAGATCTTTAAAACATTTGCTATCAACATATTCATCGCCGACTTTAATTTGTGGGATAACATTACAATCTAAACCCATAATATCAGTTTTATACGTTTAACAAATACGTTTATTAGTTTCATCAAAGTTAGTATTTTTATTTAGACTAGCAACCGAATCATTTAAATATTTTGAAATATTAGTTGCAATAGATGAAGAATCAGATAAAGACATAGATAATTTAAGATCACCTTCAATATCAACATAATCATCATCCCAATCAATATCTTCATCTTCTTCAATTGTAGTATCAATAGATTCTTCAGTTTGAACTTTAGTTTCAGTTTCAATAAGAATAGGAGATTCAACTGTAGTTTCAGCAGACGTTCCTCTCTCTACCACATCTCCTTCTCTACCGGGGGCTTCTAAGCTCCACTGAATACTACTAATTGTAACATTAGAATCCATATCTCTAAAATCTTTATTATAAATTCTATTAATAGTATCATTAAGACGTTCCATTAATGAATCTGCTTTAACTTTAGTATCAATAACTCCAAATATCTTTTGAAATATATTAAGTAATACCTTTTTAAACTTATCCCAAAATGTAGGAGTTTCAATATCTTCAGAACCTTCAACTCTATCAGTAGTAGATTTAAGTTCATTAAGAAGTCTAAATATACGAGGATCCGTTAAAGCATAAGTAATAATTTCAGATACAGCATCTTGTCCATCAATTACAACTTTAGCTCCATTTTTTCTAGCTTCTAGCTTACGAGAAATAGATTCATTAATGCTAGTAAATTCATTGGTTATAACTTGAATTAATTTATTAACTATACCTCCATCTCGAAGCATATCTTTTAAGAACTTTTCTCTATCATTTAAATCAGTTTTATTAGCAAGTTCTTGACGAGTATTTGTAATAACTTTAGTAAAGTCTTCAAACCATGTTTGCCACTCTTTATTATTATAATCAATAAGAGCTTCACGTTGAGCAAGTTTCTCAGGATTATTAATATCTCGCATAGTACTATTAAAGAACTTCATAATATAAGTATGAATCATCTCATGTGCTAGAGTACGAGTTAAATAACCTTTATGCGCTTCTTCATTTGCTAGTTCCCAATTATAATTAACATCAATTCTAAATTGATTACGATAAAAGCCATCAATATCAGTAGAAGTTTTTACAGGTTTAGTAGAACCTTCACCTTTTTCAAATACTTGAGTTCTGCTAACAGTATGTTTAACATATACAGGATTTATACCAGCTTCATATTCAAGAATATTAGAAAGTTCTGCAATACTACTCCAATCCTCTTTATAACGTTCATCATCTTGAACAGTTTTAAGTAATTCAACAGGATCATAAAAACGTTGAGTAACTTCTGAATTATTATCAAATGCTTTAGTAGCAATAGAGAATTTAATAGGTGAATTACCAGATATAGATACATTGCTTATAACATCTCCATATTTATTCTTAATATATGCAACATCAGAGTATATAGCATTAGTAGCCATATAATACTCATATATATCTTCGTATTGGTCTCCAGTAATTGGATCTGTATACCCTGTAATATATGAACTATCATTAGAATCTTTAGATACAGCAGCTCCATCTTTAAGACCAAATTGACGAACCATATTTGGAATTATACTATTAAGCTTATTATTAAACTTTTGAACATCAGCCGGAGTATCAAGATAATATATAGTATGTGGATAACTAGGATGATTTAAGGCACCATTATAGTTAGAAACATCAAGTTTATTTCCAGAAGTATAATGAATAATTGCTTCACGTCCATCAATAGAAGTTTGAATAAATTTATGATAAGCAATTTTGCCTTTACCTTCACCAAGTACAGCTTTCATCATAACAAAACGTTTACTCCCATCAGCAGTATTACCTGATTGAAAATAAATATCGTCTTGTGTAGCTGAACTTTTTTCACTACATATAATAATATTTTGAAGTCTATTAGAAATTTCAAGTCTAGCTTCAGTTATATTACCACTATTTAGAGCAAGAATTTCTTTAATAGCATCACTAATATATTTATTATATTTATATAATTTATTAATACGAGCTTCTTCAGTTTCGTCAGTAATAGATCCCATTATAGTATTAGGACTTGTAGGAAATAAAGTGTTTATCTCATCTGTTTGAGGAATAACAACAGATATTCCTTGTCTATTACCAATAAATATATCACCAATATGATTACTAGAAAATTTATTTATATTTTGAATAATACCTCCAGTTTTAGGATCTCTAGCAATACCTGTTTCATCAATATAAACAATTTGAACCCTAGGTTTACCTTTAGAATCAACGACATCTTTAGTAGGTTTAATGGATTCAACTAAAGAATTACGATGATGCATAATGGGTAATCCTTGTTTAGCTTCTTTATCTTCTGTACGAGCTTCATCGTTAATCAATACTCTACCTGAACTAATATGACTTATTCTAAAAATATTAGAACCAGTCATACGTATATCATTACGTATAGCTTGATTATTTTTAAAAATCATTTCATGACGATTGATAGAATCATTAAAATGTTTCTTAATTCCATTAGCATTTATAATACTTTGCATATTTGAATTAGTAATTCTAAATGCAGGAAATAAATCAAGACATATTTGATATATTTGATTATATGAAAGAGCTACATTGTTAATATCTATTTCACCATCCACAGAACCTTCATATTCTGAATCAACTATACTAGTAAGAGTTTCACTATCGAGAATATTTTTAATTTGCTTAGAAGTTAAATTAGAATATATAAGTTCTTTAAAAGCATTCATTAAAGGTTTAAATCTATCTTTTCTAAATAGATCAAAGATAATCTCCATGTTACGTTCAGAATCTTCTCTATCTTTAGCAGATATATTATTACGAGGTTTAAAAGCTCTATCATAATGAAACATGAATCTAAAGATCTCTCTTTGATATTCAGCAAATATATTAGCCATTTCATCGGTAAATGCAAATTTACGTGGATAATATTGACCATTTGCACCTTCAACAGTATAAGCTATACCTTCTATAATAGTTTCTAATTTAGGGATAGAACCTAATTTATACTCTTTACCGTTTCTATTAATAACTATATCATATGTAGCTTTATTCGGATTTTCTTCAAGATTAGTTCTTACTACAGAAACTTCATCACCTTTGCTAATATCTGAAAGTATTTCGTATATACCTAAATTAGAAGTAATAGTATTATTTAAAATATCTTCTGGAGCACCATTAGGATTAAAAGTAATATCAAGACCTTCATGATAAGTTTTACTAATAATCTCAGGAGTACGATTAATAAAATCAATTACTTGAGATTCATTAAGAGGTAAACCTCCAGTAGCTTCAGTATCTATAAGATCATAAAAGAAACTATAATTATTATAAAGTTCTTTATAAAGATTATCTTTAGTTTCTCTAAATTTAGCATTATAATAATCTCGTCTATTACCAAATTCTGTTTTAAGAAAATTAGTAACATTTATAATAGACATAATTTCAGGAATAAGATTTTTATAATTATCACCTCGATATTCACGCATACCATTAACGAGATCATAATAATTAATCTTAGTAGTTCTAAATCCACTTTTATCACTAATAAAAGCAACAAGAGAACCAAAAAGATTAAAGTTATCAATAAAGATACCTCCTAAATCTTGAGAAATTAAAGCATATTTATTATGAAGAGTTTCATCAAGTCTTATAGCAATAGCATCTGAATTTAAACTAGAATCACTAGTAAGAATTTGAGCCATTTTAGATATAAAATCTGATTCAAAAGAAGCATTAAGAGCAGTATTAATTGAATTCATATCTAATTCCCAATCAGAATCTTTACTATAAAGACCTTTTAATTCATTTAAAGCATCAACAGCTATTTTAGCTGAACTACCATCATTTAATCTAATTGTATTATTATTATCATCGATATTTATATATACTGCATTAGATAATTTAATAGCAGCATCTACAATTAACTTTTCTTGTTTATTAAGTTTATTATCAGTAAAATATTTATTCATTAGATTTTTAATAAAAGTATCACTATCATATTTAGTGCTACCTTTAGTATGTTTTAATAGCTTCGGAACTAATAGCAAAGTATTCAGCATATTCGAATCAAATAAGGCTGAATTTGCCTCATTTTGGCTCAATAGAGCCACTAAAAATTCATTAATGGATTCTAGATTCACCCCTTCAATTTTAAAGTCTATAACAGGCTGATTTGAGGCTTTAACAAATTCGATTGGTACATCATTTTGATTTTCAGTTATAGCATCACTTTGAAATTCAGTAATAATACCATTAGCTTTAGAAGAATCTTCTGTAACTTCAGTTTTAAGAACAGTAGTTTCATCTGTAGAACTCTGTTGAGCTTCGTAGCCCCCAGTAGGGGACAAGGACTGGTCGCGAGAGGAATCTCCTGTATGCTTTGCAATAAGAATATAATCATCATTAGGATTACTCATGTTAGCTGGAGTAAGCACATAACGATTAATTTGACCTTCAAATCCTTCAAGACGAATACCAGCATCTTTACGTGGATTAGGAGTATCAAGAACTCTATATTCAACTCCACCTATAGAAACATAGAGAGCATATTTAGGATTTTTACGACCAAGATTATCTTCTATAGTATCATTGATTAAATCAAATTTGGTTTGAATTGCTTTAGCTTCTTGAATAATTTTATTAGTAAGTTTATTAATATCCGATTTAGTTGTTTCCTCAAGACCAAAGTGTTCATCAGCTAAGAATGAAGGTAAAGGTTTACCACTAGCTTTAAGAACTTGTGCTGTATAACGACTTAAATGTTGAAGATAATCATTAAGTTCAGCACTAACATCACCTCCAGTTTTATTAGGTACATACTCAATTTCTTGTCCAGTAATAGCATCATTCCATTTGAATCTATGAGCCATAAATATATTATCAAATAGAGAATATTTAGCAGCAAGTCTAATAACAATCCATCTAAGATTTGTTATAGTCATAGTGTCAAAAGAATTTTCTAAAGCTTTTTCTGTATTAGCATTAAATTCTTTAATTTCATTAAGAAGCATTGCATCTTTAGAAGATATATTTTTGGCTTTAAGTCTATTGTTTATAATAGTACTTATAGGTGAATCTAAAACTTGAGATTCTGATATTATACTATTATAAACATCAGATGCTTCTTTAGATAAACTATCAATACCTTTAAAATCTGTATATGATTTACCAAATGTTCCAGAACCTATTTTAGGTTTATCGGATGAATTATCTGTTTTAAGATCATTAATCTCTTTATCTAATTTAAGTTGACGTTCTTTTTCTGCATTAATGGCTGCTGTTTGACGATCAATTGCAGCTTTATTATCAGCTTCTTGTTTTTTCAATCTAGCTAATTTAGCTTTATATGCAGCTAAACGTTCATCAGTATTTGAGAATTTAGCTTCATCTTTTTGTAAAGATTCAGATGACTTATAAGTATCAAGTTCATTTATTAAATCTTTATTATTAGAAGCTTTGATTTCATCTTCATATAACTTGATTTCATCTTTAAGATTATTGTAGCCATCACCATTAAGATAATAATCAAGTTCAGCATTGATAGCTATATTACGTTTATCAAAGAACTCTTTAGCTTCTTTAGGATTAATAAGATTAGCTAACATAGTTTTAGCTTGTTTAGCTGCATCTTTATCATCAGAATTAATATCTAATTCTTCTATAGCTTTAACTGCTGCATCTCTAGTAGCTTGAAGTTGCTTTAATATTTTGTTATTATTTTCAAGTTTACTATTGGCACCTTTAAGAGCAATTTTAAGACTTAATAGTTGTTCTGGTGTTGCATCTTTAGAAGCATTAGCAATAGATTTTTCAATTTCATCAATTTTAGTTTTAAGATTAGATATTATATCATCATAAATTCTAATAGCATCTTTAGTAGATTCTAAATTAGCAGATTGTCTAGCATATTCATTAAGAGCTGCCTTTTTGTTAGTTCTTTCTGTTTCATCAGAATACTTATTATCAACATAGTTATTAAGATATTCTTTAGATTCAGCTTCACGTTTAGCATATTCTTCAGGATTAGCGGTAATATTAGCTATTTCAATTTCATTAAGTTTCTTTTGAGCTTCAAGATTAGCTAGACGTCTATGATATTCATATTCGTTTTTGTCATTAGAACCTGCAATTGAATCAAAATGATCTTTATATATACTTTCAACAGCTTCTATTTTATTAAGAGTTTGCTCAAAATAATCAGCATTAGCTAGAAGAGATTCTCCTTTATCAAGAGCTATTTGTTCTTCAGCAGTAAGACTTTCATTTCTATCACGTCTATCTTTAAGAGTTTGAATTTCTTTAAGAGAAGCACTCATATTTCTAAGCATCTCTTTATATAATTCGAGAGAACCATCTAATTGATTAGCTGCAATTTGATTAAGAATAGCTTCTTGTTCTTTAAGTTTAGCACCGACTATATCACCATTAGCTAAAGCTTCAACTATATCATCAAGCCCAGAACGCATAGATTCAACTGCTGTTTCAAGACCTTTTACATACATTTGATCTCTTTCAATACCTTTTTTATTTAACTTACTTTCAATATAAGGCATAACAGCTTGCATTCCAGCTCCACCAAGAAGACCTCCTATACCTTCTGTCCAAATATCAGCATCACTAAGATAACTTCCAACACGTTGACCAAAATCAGTTAAAGCATCAGTATCAGAAAGTAATCCAAAATCTTTACGTGCAGAATGAGCACCTTCTTTCATAGCAATACTCATAGTCATTTCATCTGCCATTTCAGCTAATGAACCAGCAGCAAATCCACTAATACTTTTAAGAAGTTGATTACGTTCATTTTGAGGTATAGCATTTAATGTACGAACTATAGCAAATTTATCACCAGTTGCCATAGCTTTACGTATATTAGCTCTAGTTGCATTACTAAGTGTTTTAGCTGTACCTATTATATTCATCCATTCAACAATATCATAAGCAATATTAGACATTGATCTCCAATAACCTCTTGAAGCAGCGGCATCTGCGTATTGATCAGCTAAACGTTCTATAGTTTCATTAGTTAAAGGAACTTCTTCAAGTCCTCGCATTTTAAGAATAGGATTACCATTCTCATCATATTCTGTATAGTTCTTATAATTATCGAGAAACCATTGACGTTCTTCTTCATAAACACCATAAGCTTCACGAGATGAATCTAGAATACGTCCTATAACAGCAGAACCATAAATATCTGCTAATTTATTAGCTCTAGCTATAGCTTTACCTTTTTGAAGTTCTGTACCTAACTTAAATAAATCTTTAGCATATTTAGATTTACTTCCAAGATTTACAGCTTGTCTAAAGGCTTTACCTAATAACATAGAAGCTCCACGTGCTGGTAACATTATACTTGCAGCACTACCTAAAACAGATGGAACCATAGACGCCCAATATCCACCACCTTTCATACGATCGAATAAACTACCATGTTGAGCTTGTTCAGTCATATAAATAGGAAACATTTCTTTAGTTCCTTCATTAATAGAATTACCTATTTGTTCTAAGAAATTGCGAGTATAAGCTTCATCATCACCGAATAATTTAGAAGGAAGTGCAAGTATAGAACCTGCACTTTCGATTGTACCTCCAATTATTTCTCCTACGGTTTGAGCAAGAGCATTACCAATTCTATCAAATATAGATTGATTTCTCGCACGACTTTCAACATAATTACGGTAATTACTAGGAGTAATACCTATATTTCCATTATGATGCTTAGTAAGATTTAAAAATTCACGATTACTCATTCGATTATCAGGGGATTGAGAACCAATTTGATCGAATGCGGATTTAGTTTCATCTGTATAGTGAACTCTACCATCTTCACCAAATAAAGGCATCATTTCATAAGTCTTATCGTTTGGCATATTATTTATAGCATTAACGGATTATTAGACCAAAAATCAACATTATATACAGCTTTTTGAGAAGGTGTAAGATACTGAGTAGGAACAAAATTATCTTTAAGTTCATTAGCATGATTAAGTTTATATACTAATGCCGGAAGATTTCTACGTAAAGCATCATCATTTTCAAAAGCGAAATTAAGATTATTTTTATTATATTCAATGTCAACATATCTGTTAATAGAAGGATTATATTGTTGAACATTAACTTTATAAACACCAGTTTGAGTTTTAGTTATATTATACTTAAAACTACCAGATGTTATAGGATAATAATTTCCAGTATTATGAATACGTTTATCTGCAATAATAGTTTCAATTGCTTGAGAAATATTTCCCACACGTTGATTATTAATAGTATTAAATCTATTTAAATCACGTACATTAGGATCAGTAATTACAGCTAAATCAGCACCAAGACCTTCAATATTTCCACTGAATGCCATAATTTCATTAGCAGTTTGTCTTTGATAAGCGTCATATGGATTAGTCATAGCTTGATTGTAAGAACATTGCGCACCTTTTCTCATAGCATCTCTAAGAGCCATATTTGCACCATCATCATCCGTATAAAGAATAGCTTCTTTTTGTACTTGGTTTTCACCTTGTGCAGGAATAGTAACTTTAAGATATAATCTACCTGTAGCATCAGAGCCAATAGATAGATTCTTAGATGATATTTGATAAGCTGCATTACTACCTGAACCACTTTTACGAGAACTAAATATATCAGCAAAATCTTCACTAGAAGTTAAAGGCATACCTATAACTTTTTCTAAGAACTTAGCTTTAGTAGGATCATCTCCTAAAGATGCTGTAGCAAAATTCCAAACACTAATATTATCCATTAGAAGTCTACCTATACCATCAAGAGCATCACTGAATGCAGCTTTATTATTACTTATAGGAGTAAATAAAGTAATAGGAGTAGTTTGAGGTTCAATACCAACAGATGCAAGAGTTGTAAATAATGTCTTTTCTAATATTTTTCTGTCATACTTACCTCTATACATACCACCATAATCATCAGAACCTCCTCCAAATAATTTACCCCAACCAGTAAATAAACCAAACTTAGCATCAGGGTTATTATTATAAAATTCATCAGTTTTAATGATTAAATCTTCTGGTGAAATAGCACTATTAATTAAATTCTCAAATTCTTTATTTAATTCAGGATCATTTATTTCTTTAGTATAATCTTTAAATACGTCTATAATAGATTTTTTAACTGAATCTAAATTATCCTTATGAACTTTATTATCTTTATCATATTGAGAGAATACAGAATTTAAAATTCTATTATTTTGTTTAATAATGTTTTCTGCATCAATAGCAGATTTCTCAGCTTGTTGATAAAGATTTATACTAGTAGGATCAGTAGCATTTGCATATTTAGCCATAGTAGCTTTAGCATTATCTAGAGCATCAGTAGCTGTTTTAATATTTGCATCTACTATAGTCATCATTGCATTAGCAGGAAGATTTGCTCTAGTAAATCCAATAGCTTCTGTAATTTGTCCTTTAATCTTCTCTAATTGCTCTCTTTTAGCTTTAAGAGAATCAAGTAATAGATTGTCGAACCATTTAGTATCAGTCTTACTTTCAATCGCTGTATAAGCACCTATTTTAGCCATATTCAACAATGCACTAATACTATTTTGAGTATAAGCATTATTATAAGCTAATCCCATTCGTTCTTGATAATCTTCATCAGTTTCACCTTCTTTTTGCATTAACTCCGGCATAGAGCGCATTGTACCCTCTTCTAAATATCGTTGTATTACTAGAGGGTCACTCATAGCAATTTTCTTTTGAGAAGAAGTTAAATTAATAAAACTAGAGTTCATCAACATTATCTGTTGCATTCGAGGATCAGTAGCAATTTGCTGTTTAATCATATCAGTAACAAGTTGATAATTAGTACCACCTTGTTTATTATTAAGCCATTTATTTATTTCAGCTTCTTTAGCCATAGCTATTCTAAATTCAGGTTTACTAGCAAGAACAGCACTAAATACTTCACGAATTTCATCTTCACTTACAGATTCAATTGTAGTATCACGAGTAAGAACTCCCGAAAGATTACCTCCTCTATCAGCAATAATTTTTTGAGCTATAGCTTGAACTTTAGGATCTGTATTAGCACCATTCATCAATTCAGTTACATCATTAATAAATTGAGCATTAAATACAGATCTTTTATCTGCTTTCCATGCTTTCATCATTTCAAGAAGCTCTTTTTGATAAACTGAACGATCATGACCTTTACCTAGAGCTGTGCCAAAAGCACTAATAGATTGTTTACCATTACCCCCAAGACTACCTCCTGCTTCATTAAATCTTTCAAGAATCATAGCTCTATTTGCGGCTTTATATTCTTCAGGTGCATCAGATTGTTCATTAGCTTGCATCATAGCATCAAATTGAGCTTTATTGCCAAGAATAGTTTTAACTCCTTCATCAGTTAAAAATCTACGAGCGCCATCTGAAACAGCAGTATCTGCAAAGAACCAACCTCCATCTTCATCAACTTTCTCTTTAATAGCACTTTGAGTTTCATCTATTTTACCAGCAAGAGCTTCTTCGTCTACACCTTGAATTGCATTATATTCAGACATCTTAATTGCCATTTCATTATAAGCATTTTCATTTCGAATAGCACGTTCTTGCAAAGAAGACATAACAGCAAGATTTTGATCCATCATTCTAGCACGAGGAGTAAACATATCTTGCATTTCATTACGTTTAAAGTCTTTACCTGACTTAACAACTATATTTTCAATACTATTTATGATTGCCATAAGAATTAAATTTGTATATACAACAAAACTCCGGACGTTAATCCGGAGTTATAACAGCAGTTAATTAAGCACATCTTTTACCACCATATCTTTTCTTAACTTTACCACCACATCTTTTACCTTTAAGAGCTACAGCATCTTTGCCAAAGAGCCTTGATATTTGTTTATCTGATAAATTCTTTAAGAAGCCTATAGATTTATCATTAGATAATAGATGTAATATATTAGAATTACGCTTATCATTGAGAAGAGTATGATCATTAAGCATCTTCTGAACATCACCCGTCAAACCTACAAGAGCATCTCTTATACCTGTATTGCCTTCAGCTAATAAAGAAACAGCAAGATTAGCTTTCTCAAAAGCATCAACTTCATTCTCGTATTTAATCTGTTTGTTCTTAGCAGCAATTTCAGCATTCATTTGACGAGCTTGATTTCTAATATTAAGTTCTTGCATTAACTCATCTTGTTTTAGTTTACCCAAAGCACTAGCACCTTTACTTCTAGCTCTAAGCATAGCTTGTCTTGCTACAGAAGCACTAGATGAATTAGATTTAACAAAATCTTCAATAGCAGAAATTTGATCAATAACTTCTCTTCTAGCAGCATCAGTATTTATATCCCATTCAAGATTTACATTATCGAGATATTCTCTTTTAGGAATTGGCATATCAGAAATACTCTTAGCAAGTTTACGTTTACTACGACCTTGCATAAGACTACCTATAAGATTACCAGCAGCACCTATTAGATTACCACTTTCATCTGAAATAAATCCACCTAAATCATAACGTTTAGTTTTACCTCCACATCTTCTAAGCATCATAGGAGTCATAAGATAAGAATTAGGATTAATCATCTGTTTAGTTGGATTATCAACTTGAATATTTAAATCACTAAAAGGAGATACTTGAACAGAACCCCCATCAGCTTTCTTAACTTTTCCACCACATCTCATACCAACCTCACTAAGTACAGCATCTTTAATGTGAGAAGGTAATCCGGATACAACAGCTTGACGTTTATTCATAGCATCTTGAGCCATAAAATTAGCAATTATATTAGCTCCCATTGTAGCACCACTCATAGCTCCTGCGTTTACAGTAGGTGTAATAGGAGATACAGTTTGAATATCCATTTCAGCAAATTGAGGTATAGGTGTAGTAGATTGTAAAGGAGGAATAACGAGACCCCCATTAGGATATTTACGTTTACCTCCACAAGCAAAAATAGAACCTCCAAGAGCAAATTCGGTTTTAGGTTCTGCAACATCACCAGATTCAGCTTTCATAGCTTCTTGTTGATTATAAAGATTATTCAATTCAGCTTGAACTCCATTAATTTCAGCAAGAAGTCTATTGTGTCTAGCAGATTGCTTTTCAGTATTACGAGCATTAGTGTTACGATCTATAGCATAAGTACTACGATCTGTAAGTCGTAAAAGACCACCTAGCATTACAGAACTTTTAGCTAACTTATCTTCAAGATAACCTTTATGTAACATAAGAGGTTTAGCAATATCTGCAAAAGTTCTATCTCCTAGCTTAAGAGTATCACTAAATATATAATCAGCATTACTTCCATTGAGTATTGCTTCACCACCTTCCACTTCTGCATTTGCTCCATAAGGAACACCTCCTTGCTCATGACTAGGTCCTTCAACTATTGCGGCATTAGACGCAACTTGATTTATAGAACCTCCATCAGCATATCTTTTACGTCTGCCTCCACATCTAAAAGCAAATTCATAATTTTCTTTTGTAGGGACACCAATCATATTATATTGATTACTAACAGTTTGAGTATTACCTGTAGGTATAGGATTATCTCCATAAATATCTATAGGATTTGTATTAATTGTAATATCATTTAAAGCTTGTTGATCAATACGAATATCATCTTGACCAAGCTCATAATTCTTAGTAATATCTGCTTTAATAGCAGCTTCTCTAGCTTTACGTTTTTTTCTTCGTCCACCAAAGATACCACTAATCAAACCTGAAACACCACCGATAATACCTCCGATAACTCCGCCTATAGCAGTACCAACTCCAGGAACTATACTTCCAGCAGCAGCACCTACGGTAGATCCAATTCCAAGACCTTTAGCTAAACCACTCTTAGTTTCAGCACCTTGAATACCTCTACCTGCACCCCAACTACTTCCGGTAACATTATTAACATTATCTCTAGCACCTCCTAGATCATAACGTTTACGTCTACCTTTAAGCGTTTTAATCATACCACCATTATTAAATTCAGTTTTATTATAAAAGGCAGCTCTTTCTCTAAGAGTTTTAAGATTGTTTGGATCTAAACTCTTATTTGTTTTCTGATGTTTAAACAAATATGTAGCTGCATCCTCAGGAGTCATAGCATTTACTGCTTTTAATGCTCCTTTGGGTAAATGATAATTTAAATAATAATCTAATTGATTAGATTCATTATCTGTTAGTTTATTATCTTTAAGATACTTTTGATATTTACCATAATTATATCCAGTATCTTCAACAAACTTAAGACCTAACTTCTTTTTTTCATCATCATTAGAAGGTCTTAAATTTTCAAATGAAAGAAGACCTCCATTAATTATACGATTAAGATTACCTTCAGTTTCACGTTGAATCTTACGATAATTAAAAAGATCATCTGTATTATCAGAAGTAGTTTCACCTTGTATTAGAGCCATTAAAGCACTAGCAGAAGCATGATTAAATCCTTTTTTTCTGGCAATATTATAAATACCACGCATACGCTTAGTAACTTTATCATCTAATAGAAGTCTAGGATCAATAATCTTAGTATTAACACCTTTCATACCAACGCCAGTCTTAGCCATATATTGAAGAATTTCTTTAGGTGAAGCCCCAACTTGACTAAGTGAATCTACTTTATGAACTTCAGGTCTACCAATAAGACCTTTAATGTTTTTATCTTTATGTAGAGCTTGAATATAAAGACCTGTGCCTCTAGTATTTAAATCTTTAGTAGCATTATATATTTTATATAGAGCTTTAAGAAAAACACTTTGAGCTTCAGTATCATTAGTTATCTTACTCTTTTTATAATCTGGCATATTACTATAAATATTAGCAGAGTTTCTCTCCCTTCCACAAGCTCTT
>ULWS01025415.1_pt1 | contig 26899 bp, 24 predicted proteins | sample 1960591 | NCBI WGS metagenome assembly ULWS01 (sample SAMEA4835818, study PRJEB28245) | human gut metagenome | biome: gut microbiome; material: fecal sample | place: Denmark | collected 2008
AGGGGCAGACCTCCCCGCCGAAGCATTTTACTGAGGATCTTCTACTTCATGCGATGGAAACCGCCAGTGCAGACAGTATGCCGGAGGGTGTGGAACGTCAGGGCATCGGCACCCCGGCCACCCGTGCCGCAACTATTGAAAAGCTGGTGCAGAAGGGCTTTCTGGAACGCAAGGGCACCAAGAAAACCAAGGTGCTGCTGCCTACCGACAAGGGCAAAGCCCTTATTACGGTGATGCCCGAAGAAATCCAATCCCCGGAAATGACCGCCGATTGGGAAACAAAGCTACTGCGAATCGAGCGTGGCGAAATGGAGCCGGAAACTTTTATGACTGAAATCAAAGAGATGATCTCCTCGCTGGTAACGACCACCGAGGCTAGGAAAGAAGCGAATGCGCTTATGAAAAACAAGGTTATTGGTGTCTGCCCGAACTGTGGGAAGCCTGTTGTGGAGCGTGAAAAGGGCTGGTTCTGTGAGAACCGGGAGTGCCGCTTCGTGCTGTGGAAGGACAATGCGTTCTTTAAGCGTCTGGGCAAGCGGCTGGACGCTCATGTGGCAGACAAGCTGCTGCGGGATGGCCGGGTCCGCCTGAAGGACTGCCGCAGTGCCAAGGGCAAGCCCTACAACGCCACCGTGCTGCTGTCCTGTGAAGCCGATGGCCGCAGCAAGTTTTCGCTGGAATTTGAGGGTGGATGCTGATGGAGCAGAAAACGGAAGCCCTCTATCTCATCAATAGGGACCGATTCCTGCATCTGCGGGAAAACGATGCCGGTGTCGGCTTTGCCACCTACGACTGCGCGAACGGTGCGCCGCTGGAAAGCGGTCAGATTTCCAAGCAAAATCTGCCGCCGGATGGCCGCAACGCCATTCCTGCTGCCCGGAACTGGTATCTGTTTGAACTTTCCAGCGATGACCGTAAAGCGATTCAGGGGGTCAGCTTGCAGCACCTCGACACCATCCCGCAGTCTGGTGTCCGCAGGCGGCGCATCTGGGATGACCCCACGATTCCCAGAGATGATGTCCGGCTCATCAACAGCCACTATGATGATCTCTACCGGGTGCCGAATCATGGTGTGATTCAGGTTGACCGTTCCGATGGCAACAGTTACACGGCACGGGTCGAGCATCTGGACGACTATCATTTTGATCTGGGCGAGTACGGAAACGTCTATCACATCTGTCAGTTCGGCGAGATGATGGAGCGCACCGGCTCGACCGCCTATCCTGAGATTCAGACACAGGACGAGCAGGGCGCATGGGAGCTGGGCGGCAAAGGCTATCTTGCCATCCAGTCCTGTGAAGATGGCTGGGATTATACCCTTTATCACAGCGATTATTCTGTGATGGATGGTGGACAGATCGACGCACCCGAATTGACGATTCAGGAAGTCCGGGAGCAGATTCTGGAAGCGCACCACATGGAAAAGGGACGGCGTGTGCTGAAGGACTATGACCTCATCATGGACAAAGTTGCCGAAGCCGAAGAACTGGGGCTGTCCAATCGCCCTTCCACGCTGGAAAAGCTGGCAGAGCTGGCGGGCGCAAGAGAAAAATGTGATGCCCCGGAATGCAACCCTTTTGGATGTAAGAAAGCGAGGGATGCCCATGAACTTTAATGCTGAGGAACTGATGCTGATGATGCTCTACAACACCGGCTCGCAGCTGGGGCTGATGCAGGAACTTCGGCTCATGCAGTGCTACCTGATGCCCGATGAGTTTGCTCTCCGGGAGCTGTCCGAGGGTGTGGTCGAGAAGCTGAAACTTATGACCGATGCGGAGTTGCCGAGCTGGAATTTCCCCGGGACTGATTTTTGCCGCCTGCGGGCGGCGTACATAGGCTCTTTTGTTCCGAAAAATTTTCGCAAACCGCAAGAAAGTGGGCTTGATAGAATCCTTCCATTCATGCTATACTAAAACCAGTTTTAATGCACAGAAAAATTGAAAGCGGAGGATAGCCAATGGATACCAAAAAAAGATCACCCATCGACCGCCTGCTCTTTGCCACTTTTCTGAAAGGCCGCACTTCTTCCCGTGATATATGGGAAGAAAAGGGCGATATGACCCCCGAAGATAACCAGAAGATCATCGAGGAAACCAACGAGATCATCAACGATGATTCCACCTATCCCTTCATCAGCTACCTGTCCGACCTGCTTACGAAATCCAAGCCCTCCGATGATGCTGTCAAAAAACTGCACGACTGCATCGACAAAGTTGCAGTTGCGTTGGGGCACGATAACGATAGCACCGATGTGTTCCGTACGCTCCTTGCAAAGCTGATCGAGGAGCCGGAAGAAAAGCAGACCTTTGACCGTCTGCTGGAGATGGCCGAGAACTTGGCGGCAAAGCACTGAGACAGCTTTACGAGGTAATTTCAATGAGTTACGGTTGGGCAACTGTTTTCACTTTAGCGGCATGGTTTGCAGGGCTTGTGATTGATGTAAATGTGCGGGTCGGCGACCTCGGTTTACGAACCGTGCTTCCCGTCATCGTGATGGGGTGCTGCGTTATGAAGTACATAAAGGGCAATAGCAAATAATCTTATCTCGATACACTTTCCTGCGGGCAACCACAAACCGGTTGCCCGCTATTTTTATACCCTAAAATCTGAAGAAGGAGGCCAAAATGCCAAGCAAAACCGAAGAATACCTCGCCCTTGCCCAGCGCACGGCGAACGGCTTGACCCGGTATTGGGAAAGCTGGACGGATTACCTGACCACCGCATCCCGACTGTACAAGTACCCCTTTGCAGACCAGCTGATGATCTACGCCCAGCGTCCTGATGCTACCGCCTGTGCCAGTTTCGACCTCTGGAACAACCGGATGAACCGTTATGTGCGCCGGGGTGCAAAGGGCATCGCCCTGCTGGACGAATCCGGCGGATTCCCTCGCCTGCACTACGTTTTTGACGTAAGCGACACCGGGGTGCGCCGCAATTCCCGTGACCCGGAGGTGTGGCAGCTCGGTCCCGATTTGATGCAGTCGGTTTCGGAGATGTTGAGCAAGACCTACGGCATCAGCGGGGAGCGTGTCAGCCAGCAGCTTGCGGATGTTGCCGGGAAACTGGTGGCAGATTACTGGGACAACAACGGCGGAGACATCCGCGCCATCGTTGACGGTTCGCTGCTGATGGATTATGATGAAGCCGGGGTGGAGATGCAGTTCAAGTCCGCTGCCGCCATCAGCGTCACCTACACGCTGCTGGAACGCTGCGGCTTTGAGCCTGCCGGGTGGTTCGACAAGGACGATTTTCAGGCAATCTACAATTTTTCCACCCCGGATGCCGTCTTTGCCCTCGGCGCAGCAGTCAGCGACATGAGCCGGGAGGTGCTGCGGAACATCGAGCGCACCGTAAAAACAACCATTCGCCGCCGCAATATAGAAAGGAGCCAACATGAATATGAACAGCAGGAACGTGACCTACTCGACCATCGGGGACTACCAGCTCCCGAACCTGACACTGCCCCGGCAGGAAAAAGCACTGGGCAAATACGGCAGACTGCGCCGGACTTACCTGATGCAGCATCGCCCGGTGCTGTACAATTCGATGCTCCTGTCGGGGACTCTGTATCCGCACCTGTTGGAAGTGGAGCAGATCGCAGAGAGCCGGATGCAGCAGACCATGCAGGGACTGCTGAAGCAGAACCCGGCTCCGAACAAGGAGCAGCATCAGATGGGGTGGGTGCAGCACATGAACAGTCTGAAAGCACAGGCCGAGGAACTGGTGATGAACGAACTGATTTACAGTTAAGTTTCTTCGATGCCCACATTCCCACTGAAGCCAAACAAATTGAATCCATCGACCAAGCGGAGAGCGAAAAATCGCCCTCCGCTTTTGTTTTGTCGCAGGCGGAGATTGAAAATGCGCTGCGGAGAGGTTCCAATGTTGAAGGCAGCAAACTTCGGATATGGAAAATTTATCAGTTGCAACCTGACCGAAAACTCCGGGCAAAAGCTCTTGCCAACGAATATGCACCGTATGGCCCCGGCGGTTCTTCACACACTTATCTGGACGGAAGCAGTGGTTGGCTTGACCATGACAGCAAGGGTCTGACGTTTGAGCATTATCCCGACCATCAGAAAGTGCTTCTCCGCTGGGATCGGGTCGAAAAATATATTGACCTGATGATTCAGTCTGACCGCTACCTGTCGGACAAAGAAAGAAGAGCCATCGACTTTCCCCTTGAACTGAACGCCGCCAGTGCAGCCGAATACACTGCATTAAAGGCGCAGCACCCGGATACTCTGGTTGGATTTGAAGCTGGCGGCAATTTTATGTTCTATGGAGAAGATGCTGCCAAGGTCGCAAAAGTTCTCAACAGTGCTTTGTTTACGAGAGAAACAGCACTGGGCGAAGTTCAGGTCACAGGCTTTCCACCTAGCTTATGGGCAAGAAAGTCAAAAGAATTGTGGTCTGCGGGCAATGATGTTTACCTTGCCGGATTGAACGAAGATGGGACTCATCACCAGACTAAACATCTGCACAAAGAGGACTATCTGCCCATCGGCTCCATCATCAATATGGATGGCCGGAAATTTCGGATTGACGGAGTGGATTTTGATAAGGGCAAGGTCTCCTTGCAGGATATGGCACTGGCCGACCTGCAGATGCCAATTTTTCGGGAAGAACCGCTATCTGTTGTCCGGGAATTGTACGAACAGCAGGACGAAGCCCTTGACGCTGCTCCCGAAAAGGCCGTTGATTATAAGGTCGGGGACGATGTTGTGGTAGACCTTCCTACCCGAACTATCGAAGGGAAAATCGGCTATGTGGGTGAAACGGACGTTCGCATCGACACCAGCGCACAGGGACAGTCGTGGGATAACGAAGTAATCAATAAGCAACAATTCGAGGACGGTCTGCGGCAGGTCATGCCGGAGCTGACGGACGAAGAACTGGATGCGCTGCCCATTTCTGCCGTGATGGACGGAAAGGTGCAGACCTTCCCAGATGCCGCTGCCTTGGATGAAGCCCTGAATGCTGAGCCTGTGCCGGAAGCTGCCGGGAACTTCCACATCACGGATGATGATTTGGGTGTCGGAGGCCCCAAACAGAAATTCGCCCGGAACATCGAAGCCATCCGTACCCTGTTCCAGTTGGAACAGGAGCATCGGGGTGCTACCGCCGAGGAGCAGCAGGTGCTTTCCCAGTATGTAGGCTGGGGCGGTTTGGCAGATGCCTTTGACCCCGGCAAAAATAGTTGGGCAAAGGAATATGCAGAGTTGAAAGGGCTGCTCGCCGAGGACGAGTATGCCGCCGCCCGTTCCAGCACCCTGAACGCTCACTACACCAGCCCCACCGTGATCCGTGGTATCTACGATGCAGTGGAACGCATGGGATTCCGCAGCGGCAACATTCTTGAGCCGTCTATGGGTGTGGGCAACTTCTTTGGAATGCTGCCGGACACCATGCAGGGCAGTCGGCTGTACGGCGTGGAGCTGGACAGCATCACTGGGCGTATTGCGAAAAAACTGTACCCGCAGGCTGACATTACCGTAGCCGGTTTTGAAACCACCGACCGCCGTGATTTTTATGACCTCGCTGTTGGCAACGTGCCTTTTGGTCAATACAGGGTCAACGATAAGGCGTACAACAAACTTGGCTTTAGCATCCACAATTATTTCTTTGCGAAAGCCATTGACCAGATCAGACCGGGCGGCGTAATTGCCTTTGTGACCAGCCGCTACACCATGGACAGCAAGGACAGCACCGCCCGCAAGCACATGGCAGAACGTGCCGATTTGCTGGGTGCTATCCGTCTGCCGAATAATGCGTTCCGTGCTAACGCTGGTACGGATGTTGTCAGCGACATTATTTTCCTACAAAAGCGTGACCGCCCCATCGACCATGAGCCGGACTGGGTGCAGCTTGGCAAGACCGAGGACGGCTTTGCCATCAACCAGTATTTCGTAGACCACCCGGAGATGGTGCTGGGCGAACTGACCACCGAAAGCACCCAGTACGGACGGGAGGAACTGACGGTTGCACCCATCGAGGGTGCAAACCTTACAGACCAGCTTGCCGAGGCGGTACAGCATATTGAGGGTCAGTACACCGAAGTTGAGGTGGAAACACCAGATATTGCGGATGCCGAGGCGGAGCGCAAGACGCTCCCTGCTGACCCGGAAGTGAAGAATTTCGCCTACACGGTGGTGGACGGCGAAGTGTTCTACCGGGAAAATTCGGTCATGACGCAGGTGGAGCTGTCCGACACCGCCAAGGGCCGCGTCACCGGTATGGTGGAGCTGCGGCAGATCGTCAACGAGCTGATTGAACAGCAGTTGAACGATTACCCGGACGAGGACATCAAGGCAACACAGGAGCGTTTGAACGCCGCCTACGATGCCTTTACCGCCAAATACGGCTTGCTGAACGACCGCAAAAACGGGCGGCTGTTTGAGCAGGATTCCTCCTACTATCTGCTGTGTTCGCTGGAAAATCTGGACGAGCAGGGACAGCTTAAATCCAAGGCGGCGATGTTTACGAAACGCACCATCCGCCCGGAGCGCACCGTCACCAGTGTGGATACCCCCAGCGAAGCACTGGCAGTATCTATTGGTGAGCATGGTAAGGTCGATTTGCCTTATATGGCAGAACTGCTAGGCACACCCGGCGAGTACGGGCGCATTACCACCGAATTGTTCGGCGTGATCTTCAAAGACCCTGCCGCCGACCCCACCGACCCAGAAGCGGGCTGGCAGATGGCAGACGAATATCTGTCCGGCAATGTCCGGGCAAAGCTGCGGATGGCACAGTTTGCGGCAGAGACCAACCCGGAATTTGCCGTCAATGTGGAGGCACTGACCAAGGCGCAGCCCAGAGAACTGGAAGCCTCTGAAATTGATGTGCGCTTGGGTGCAACGTGGCTGGACCCGGACATTATTCAGAAGTTTATGACCGAAACCTTCCAGATCCCCTACTATCTGCGTCATGCGGTCAAGGTGAGATATTCTCCGTATACCGCTGAGTGGCGTGTGGAGGGCAAGACTGCCACCGGGCGGAGTGACATCATTTCGTCCGAAACCTACGGCACTAGCAGAGCCAACGCCTATAAAATTTTGGAGGAGACCCTGAACCTGAAGGATGTCCGCATCTACGACACCATCGAGGATGCCGAGGGCAAACCCAAGCGTGTGCTGAACAAGCGGGAGACTATGCTGGCGCAGCAGAAACAACAGGTCATCAAGGATGCCTTTGCAAACTGGGTCTGGCAAGATCCCCAGCGGCGCATTGCGCTGGTGAAGCAGTACAACGAGCTGTTCAACAGCACCAGACCCCGTGAATACGATGGCTCCCACATCAAATTCGTGGGCATGAACCCAGAGATCACCCTCCGGGAACACCAGCGCAACGCCATCGCCCATGTGCTTTATGGCGGTAATACGTTGCTTGCACACGAAGTGGGCGCAGGCAAGACCTACGAAATGGCGGCATCTGCCATGGAAGCAAAACGCCTTGGTTTGTGCCAGAAAAGCCTTTTTGTCGTGCCCAACCATCTGACAGAGCAGTGGGCATCGGAGTTTTTGAACCTCTACCCTAATGCTAAGTTGCTGGTGGCACGGCGCAAGGACTTTGAGACCGCCAACCGCAAAAAATTCTGCGCCCGCATCGCCACCGGCGACTACGATGCCGTCATCATCGGGCACAGCCAGTTTGAGCGCATCCCGCTGTCCTTTGAGCGGCAGGAGCGTATCATTCAGGAGCAAATTTATGAAACGCTTGCCGCCATCAACGAGCTGAAAGTCCACGCAGGCGAGAATTTCAGTATCAAACAGATGGAAAAGACCCGGAAAACGCTGGAAACTAAGCTGGAAAAACTGCGCTCCGATGAGCGTAAGGATGATGTAATTACCTTTGAGCAACTGGGCGTTGACAGGCTCTTTGTGGATGAGAGCCATTTTTACAAGAACCTCTTTTTGACCACAAAAATGCGAAATGTCGCAGGATTATCCACCAGCGAAGCGCAAAAATCCAGCGATATGTTTGGCAAGTGCAGATACTTGGACGAGATCACCGGAGGGCGTGGCGTGGTGTTTGCCACGGGTACACCCGTGAGCAATTCCATGACCGAGCTGTACACGGTCATGCGCTATCTGCAATACAGCACCCTCCAGCAGAAAAAGCTGACCCACTTCGACTGTTGGGCATCCACTTTTGGAGAGACCACCACTGCAATCGAGCTTGCGCCGGAAGGTACAGGCTATCGGGCGAGAACGAGATTTGCCAAGTTCTTCAACCTCCCGGAACTGATGTCCATGTTCAAGGAGGTTGCAGACATCAAGACTGCCGACCAGCTTCATCTGCCTGTGCCGGAGGCAAAGTTTGAAACGGTGGTGGCAAAGCCGTCCGACCTCCAAAAGGAGATGGTGCAGGAGCTGAGCAAGCGTGCCGCCGAGATTCACTCCGGCACGGTGGATGCGGCTGTGGACAATATGCTCTGCGTCACCAACGATGGCAGAAAGATTGGCTTGGATGTTCGCCTGATGAACCCCATGCTGCCGGATGACCCCAACAGTAAGTTAAACGTCTGTGTGCAGAATGTGCTGAAAATCTGGGAGGAGGGCAAAGACCAGAAGCTGACCCAGCTTTTGTTCTGCGACCTCTCCACCCCGAAAAACGACGGCAATTTTAACGTCTATGACGATATTCGCAAAAAGCTGATTGCCGCCGGTGTGCCGGAAAACGAGATCGAGTTCATCCACAATGCCGACACCGAAGCAAAAAAGGCAGCGCTCTTTTCCAAAGTGCGCTCCGGCGATGTGCGAGTGTTGCTCGGAAGTACGGCGAAAATGGGAGCCGGAACCAACGTCCAATCGCGGCTTGTGGCGGTGCACCACTTGGACGTGGGCTGGAAGCCCAGCGACATGACCCAGCGCAATGGGCGCATCATCCGGCAGGGCAATATGAATAAGGAAGTCAAGGTGTTCAATTACGTCACGGAAGGGACATTTGACAGCTATCTCTTCCAGACTCTTGAGAATAAACAGCGATTCATCAGCCAAATCATGACTTCCAAATCCCCGGTGCGCTCCTGCGAGGACGTAGACGAGCAGGCGCTTTCCTATGCGGAAATCAAAGCACTGTGTGCCGGAAATCCGCTCATCAAGGAGAAAATGGACTTGGATGTACAGGTGGCAAAGCTGAAGGTGCTGAAAGCCGACCACCAGAGCCAGAAATTCCGCTTGCAGGACAAATTGCTGACCAAGTTCCCGGCTGACATTCAGGAAACGAACGCCCACATTGCCGGGCTGAAAGCCGATGCACAGCTTGCCGCCGCCCATCCACAGGGCAAGGAGGAGTTTTGCGGCATGGTCATCAAGGGTGTTGCCTACGACGAGAAAAAGACCGCCGGTGAGCGTCTGGTGCTTGCCTGCTCCGAGTTGCCCAACGCCGAGGAAAAAGTCATCGGCAGCTACCGGGGCTTTGAACTGTCCCTGCGGTTCGATGCTTTCCGCACGGAGTATCAGGCACTTTTGAAAGGGCAGCGGAAGTACACGGTGCCCTTGGGCACCGACCCTTTGGGCAACATCATTCGTCTGGATAACTCCCTGAACAATTTCCCGGAGCGTATCACCGCCGCAGAAAACGAGCTGGATACCCTGCATCAGCAGCAGGCAGCGGCACAGATTGAGGTGGAAAAGCCCTTCCCGCAGGAGGAAGAACTGGCAGAGAAGTCCGCACGACTTGCAGAATTGAACGCTCAGTTGGATGTGGACGAAAAGAGCCACGAGCCGGAACAGGATGAGGAAGAACAGGAGAATGCACCTCGCCGTCCCTCGGTGCTGGCGGCACTGGAAGAAAAGTCGGACAAGACGGAGCCGGTGAAGCCCTTCCGCAGTTATTACGACAAGGATGGTGATGCCCGGTGAGCGACCGCCGCGACCAGCAACTCCATTTCCGGGTCAGCAAGCCGGAATTGGAGCGGATTCGGAACAAAATGGAAGCCAGCGGCATCCTGAGCATTGGCTCCTATCTGCGCAAGATGGCACTGGACGGGTATTGTCTGCATCTGGATCTGCCGCAGCTGCGCCGGATGGCGTATCTTTTGCAGATGTGTAGCAACAATCTGAACCAGTACGCCAAAGTAGCCAATGAAAACGGTCAGATTTATACTGCCGATCTGGAGGATTTGCGCGCCCGGTTGGATGAACTGATCAGCGTCAGCAAGCAAATTCTTGCAAAGCTGACCGAGCTGTAACACTGCCCGCAGTCAAACACTGCGGGTTACATAAATTTTATTAGCATAAGGATTACCACTCATCTTCGTCCTCGTCATCCTTATTGAGCAGTAAATCTTCAAATTCATCGGCATCATCCGACGCAAGCCGTTCCGGGTGGAAGCGCATATCAAGCTGCTCCTGCGCAAGCTTCCGAATCTCAGGCCGCTTGTCATGGGCGTTGTTGTTCAGCCATTTTATTTGTTCTTTGGAAAGTCTCCATGGCAAAGAAAGCAGCTTGTTTTCGATCATCTGCGCAGAGCGTACATCTGGCGGCAGAGCAGCGCACTTTTTACAGATGTGCGCTGTATGACCTTTGCCCGAAAACTTTTCATTTGCTTTGTACTCGTCGCAGACTTTACAATAATGTCCGTGCTTTTTCATGGGACAGATTCCTTTCACAGATATTTTTACCAGTGTATCAGATTTTGAAGTCAATTCCAATTTATTTTTAAGAAAAGGGGGCGTTCGATGGCCGCAACACGTTTGATTGCGCTGCACAAAAACAAGGGCAAGTCGGTTGCGGCCTGCCTGAAAAGCCGCACGGACTACGCGAAGAATCCTGACAAAACGAACAAGGGAGAACTGGTCAGCAGCTATGAGTGCAGCCCCTTGACCGCAGACGAAGAATTTATGCTTTCCAAGCGGCAGTATGAATTTGTCACTGGGCGCATACAAAAAAATGATGTGATCGCCTATCAAATTCGACAGTCTTTCAAGCCCGGTGAGATTACCGCCGAGGAAGCCAACAAGGTGGGCTATGAACTTGCCATGCGGTTTACCAAGGGCAAATACGCTTTTATCGTTGCCACCCACACAGACCGGGAACACATCCACAATCACATTATCTACAACTCCACTGCGCTGGACAGCACCCGAAAATTTCGGGATTTTTTATTATCCGGGCTGGCCGTGCAGCGGTTGAGCGATTTGATTTGTCTGGAACATCAGCTGTCTGTTATTGAAATCAAGCCGTACCGAGAGCGGCAGAAGCGCACCCTTTATCCACCCAGAGAAAGTAATCGTGATAAGCTGTGTGCCGTAATCGACAACATCCTGCTGAACGAGAGGCCCGCAAATTTCGAGGGCTTTCTTCAAAAGCTGGAACAGCAGGGCTACGAAATCAAACGGGGAAAGTACACTTCGGTCAAAGGAACACGGCAGAAACGCTTTATCCGTTTTCGGACACTGGGCGCGGGATACAGTGAAGATGAAATCAAGGCGGTCATTGCCGGAGAATCCGAACACCGCCCGTATCAGAAGCAGCCACCGAAAGAGCAGCCGTTCCACCTGTTGGTGGACATTCAGGCAAAACTCTCCGAGGGCAAAAGCGAAGGCTATGCACGGTGGGCTAAACGCTACAATTTGAAAGAGATGTCCAAGACCCTGATTTTTTTGCAGGAAAATAAAATCGGCAGCATTGAGGAGATGCAGGAGCGTGTGGATGCTGCTACTGCTCACTATCACGAACTGGGCGATTCCATTAAAGATTCTGAAAATCGACTGGCAGAAATTGCGGTGCTGAAAGCACACATCATCAACTACGCCAAGACGCGACCAGTCTATGATGCCTACCGAAAGACCGGATACAGCAAGCACTTTCTGGAAGGTCATCGTGCAGAGATCACACTGCACAAGGCAGCGAAAGCGGCATTCGATGAAGCTAACCTGAAAAAGCTCCCCAAGGTGAAAGAACTGGATACGGAATATTCCAAGCTGCTGACAGAAAAGAAAGCACTCTACCCGGACTATCGTAAAGCGAAAGAAGAAATGCAGGAGCTTCTTCGTGCAAAGAGAAACGTAGAACTGTTCTTTGCAGAGGAAAAGAGCAGCACCGAAAAAACGAAGTCCCGATAAACGAAGATAGCCTAGGACCCTTCCCTTATGGAAGAACCCTAGGCTATCTTTTTTGTTATAAAAGTGTTTGGAACAAACGCGCAGCCTGCATCGCACGATGCGGAACGATAGGGGATTGGGCACAGCCCAACAAGCATTTTGAATTTGGATTTGAAAAATCTGATTCAAAAATCGCGAGTTGGTACCAGCTCGCCCTGCTTGCAGAGTTATTTTTAAAGATGAATCAATTGCGTACAGTGCGCATCAAATGAGTCATCATGGGAAACCGCAATAATTGTCATATTATATTTCTGAGCAAATGTCAGCAATCGGTTTACCAAAACGCTTTTTGTCTTTGAATCGAGCGCACTGGTGACTTCATCCAAAAGAATGATCTCCGGTCGACGCAATAACATTCGGGCAAGACCGATTCGCTGCCGTTCACCTCCGCTGATATTGCTCCCATCTCCTTGAATCTGGTAGGATTGATCTCTTCCTTGAATGAAGTCCTGTAATACGCACACATGAATTATTTCCTCAATCCATTCTGGATAAAAAATATCTCCCAATACGAGGTTTTCATACAAGGTTCCATCGATCAGCGCAGGTGTTCTCTCCACTAACAGCACCCTGCAGTGGTAATCTTTCAAATCAAAATTAGAAATCAATTGATTGTTATACTTTATACTGCCACACAGCCCGTCCGCTGGAATCAACCTGGACATCAATTCGATTAAGGTCGTTTTTCCTTTACCACTGGCAGCTTTGATCAGCACCAAATCTCCCCTCTTAAACTGAAATTGCAGACCAACAAGAATTTTATCACCACAGTCGGTATACTGGAACTCGTGAATCTCAACACGCATTTCCTCGAAATCCTGCATGAGATTTCCACGATGCTCGTCAGCTTTTTCTGTATACAGGGATTTTGATTTTGCATACATTTCGGATGCTTTCTTTTGATCTGCAATCAAATCGGTCAGCAAAATGATCGGACCATTTAATTTTTGAGCGATAAGCATCATCGTGATCGCATCGCTCCCAGTTGCTTTTCCAAGCTTGGCAAGCAAAATCGTTGAGACAAGAACAATAACGGGCAACGTGTTGATCATGAATGTCAACATTGCATTTCTCAAAGCGGTATACCGGCTTAAAGGAACAAGTACAGACTGGCTGATCTGGTCATGGAATGTTTTTAACTTGTTGAAGAAGAAAGCCTCATTGTTTAATGCGTAGATCAAATTTCGATTGTTTAAGGTGTCTAGCAATTTCGAGTTTATTTCAGAATATCTGGTTTGCTTTTCGGCTGTATATGCAGCTTCCTTTTGCGCATATAGCTTTGAGAGTAAGAAAATCACGATAATAATGAATACGGTAATCATCGTAACCACTGCATTATGAAGAAGTAGGATCAAAAGATATGCCAGCAGCAGAAATGTTTGAAGAATGGTGTTCACAACACCCGTTGACATCCATTGCGAAATGACTTCCGTATTCCGATTGACTGCGGACACCAAATCTCCTGCTTTTTGGAACTGTACAGAAGAAAGATTTTTCAGGAAGCAGCCATAGGTATATTCTTGTAATTTGAGTTCGCCAACCCCTTTCAGCTTTCGGAAAAAATATTGATCGGAAAAAACAAGCAGAACAAAAATGACTGCACCAATGCAAAACAGAACGGAAGTTTTTGAAAAAAGACAAAGATCAGACTGTGCGGAATACGCCATCAACCAATCCAGCAGTTCAATCAGGAGCAGATTCCATGCAAATTCAATTAAAAACGAGAGCGAAAATAAACTTCTGTCTTTTTTCAACGAAGAATACACATTCAGCAATTTTTTCATCGTTCACCTATCTTTTACAGTTGAATGATCTGAGAGCTATACGGATCAAACTCTTCCCCATGACAAATAATCACAAGGGTCATTTTATGCTTCTTCGCAAAATCAACGATCCCCTTTGAAACGGCTTCTTTCAGGTCATGGTCGAGTGCACTGGTTGGCTCATCAAGAATGAGAACATCTGGCTTACGAAGCAGAAGCCTTGCAATCCCGATTCTTTGCCGTTCACCACTGCTCAAGTTTTCGCCACCATAAGGTATTGCATACGCAAGCCCATGTTCCGCAACAAATTCCGACAGACCGCATGCCACAACCACTTCATCTATTTCATCGGGAGCTGCATTCCATTCCATCGTTATATTTTCTAACACAGTTCCATAAAATAACACGGTGTTTTGCTCGACCATCAGAACGCGTTTTTTATATTCATCCGGATCGAATTGTAAAAAGTCCTGCCCATTATACCTAATATGTCCGTTGATCTGATTGGGTGAAATCATTCGGGTGATTATTTTTGCAAGTGTGGATTTTCCTGTTCCGCTTTTTCCTTTTATTAAAACCACTTCGCCTCGTGAAAATTTGATATCAAGTTCACGTGGTGGCAACGTAGACTGTTCATTGGAAGGGCAGAATCTATTGGATATTGTAATGTCAAAGTTTTTGAATTCTGGAACTTCTTGTTGCAATCCTTTTTCTGTAAGCGAGTCCGAATGGATTGTCTTCTGTACCCTGTTGTATATATCAGTCGACAGATGGCATTGAGAAATATCATCACCGATCGACTGGATGGAATTTGAAATCTTCACCATGGAGTCCATGATAACAATTGTTTCGCCAACCGACGCATATCCATAAAAGGATAAAACGACCCCTAAAAACAAAACCATAAAAGGAAGAACTTCCCCAGAAAAAACAAGCTGAGTAATAAAAACTGTCTTTCTTACGATCGCGATTTTTAACGTTGATGTATAATTTTGCTCTACAACTTTTTCGAATTGTTCCTCAAAATAATCTGCTTTGTCCAGCTGTCGAATTGTGTTAATGTTTCTCTCTGTGTTTACGATATACTGGTTCAGAAAGCCCTTCATTTTTTGCCGATTATTTTCTGCTTTTGCAAATGCTATGCTGCAGCTGTTTGCAAGCCAAGAACTAATCAATAAAAAGAAACAGGCAATCAATGTTAAATAGAAATTTATCGACATTATCAGAAAAATCATAAATGCCACATTCAAAACTTCTAATGTTAGCTCTGATTTTCCCGAAGTATACCATGGCATCATTTTATATGTATCTTCTGTCAGGTTATAGAGCAATGTTCCTTCGTTCTCTTTTGTTTTATGCCACAAAGATTGATTAAAGATTAATCTTTGACCTTCCAGAATACCATCATTATCCAGACAGTTCTTGACGTATGACCTTAAAAATTTAAGCATAAATGTCACAAAAAACAACGCCATCAAAGATCCGAACATAAAATAATTCAAGTTTTTCTGATCAATAAACTTTTGCAGATATATTTCTCCCAAAAATGTACACGGCATATAGATCAAAGATATAAAAAGATATAGGCATTTATATGCACGTATTCTTCTTGAAAACTTGAACATTATTACTCCTTCTGGTGAATACTATGTAAAAGGTTATTAATTAAGCTGCAATTTCCTATAACACAAGGATGCCTTTAACTTGGGCTTTTATACACAAATACAAGCACCAATCCCACAAACTAAATCGTTCAGGGTTTGATGCTTGTATTGTTTGATCATCTAAAGTTTTCAATCGCTTTAGATCATTCTGTTAGCCGTGCTTGCCCCAGCCATCGACTTCCATCATAATGGGTTTCTTATACATATTATCACCTCCTTTCAAGTTTAGAGTAAGTCCAGTTTCTTTAATTGATTCATGAATTCCTCGACATCTGGAGAAACTGTATCAGAAGAAACTGAATACTTTTGACATAATTGATTGATAATTTCTTCTTGACTATTTCCGCCTTCCAGCATTAATAATATTTCGTAACTGATGTTATTCAATATATATACTTTGCCATTTGTGGAGAGAAATCCCGTACTTTCGTCATCTAATCGTGCAGTACATTGTCTTTTGAAATTATGTAATTTACAAATTTTCATTTTCAATTCCTACGTTTATAAAATTTCAGTGGATTATCGGGCATATGGACATCGCCCATCTGATTCAATAAGGTCTTTAGTTGCTGCAAATGTGCAGCCCCTGCATCCACCTTTGCACCATTTCAGAATACTACAATTCTTGCAGGCCCCTTTTATATCTTTAATGGAAATATCTCGTAATTGACTAAATACTTTTGAATTTTCCCATATATCAATTAAAGAATGTTCTTTAATATTTCCAGCTTTCAATTCAGGAATAGACGACATCATAGAGCATCCATACACATCACCAAAGGCATTCACAAAGAAATTGTCTTTACCTGCTGTACAACCAAAACTATTTTCAGTAGATGTATAGTACAAATCCTCTTTGACCCAATATTTTATATCTTCTGCCCGACCAGTTTCATATAAAGGCCAATAAAGCTCCCACGGTAATTGTCCTTCCTCGACAGGAACAATCCTCAGCGAAACTGGAAGTTTTTTCTGCTTTTTCAAATCTGTCATCTGCAGAATGAATTGTTTTAGCTCGCCATATGTTAAATAGCAATCTCTGACATTCTTTTTTGCATTGCCTACAGTAGCTAAGAGCATGATTGCTGCTTCATGTATTCCCAACTCATGCATTAGTTCTAATGTTTCCGGAATATAATTCACATTATATTTTGTAAGAGTTATAATCCCATCGACTGCAATGCCGCAATTCATCAGGTTTATGATTCCTCTTTTGGTTAATTCAAATGTTCCGCTTTTTCCACGTGATTTATCATGAATTTGAGCAGTTGGACCATCCAAACTGACACAGATTCTATCAACATTTGTTTGCGCCAATTTCTTTGCAATAGACTCATCGATCATTGTTGCATTTGTATTGACAAAGTAATTAAAATAGTGCTTATCTGCCAATTTGAGGATTTCGAACCAATCCTTCCGTAGAAAGGGTTCACCGCCTTCAAATCCAACGCGTAAAATTCCAATTTGATCAAACTGCTCAAAGATATCCTCAAAGTCCGATACCTTGAGCAAATGATTTGAAATAGTCGATTCACATTCAGCTTCTGCATAGCAGAAGTCACACCTCAAATTGCAATATGGGTAGATTGAAAAATCTACGTAGGTTGGGTTTACCATTTGATTTTTCCTTTCCACATTTAAATGCGTCTCAAAATACGTGCAAGCTGTTTGCATTCTATTACTTTTTTCATCAGTTGTCAGCAAATTTGTCACGAATTCCCGAAATCATGGCATGAAGTTGTGCATTGGCTCAGTCGGTGATTTCAAGTCATTCAAGCCCCCCCCCCCAAAAAAAAAACACTTTTCTTGCATCAACAATTTTAACAGTCGATTACAAGAAAAGTGTGGATTAACGAAAATAAGTTAGCCGAATGAGCTTATAATATCGTGGAGGATACCCATCTGGTTCTTAGAAAAGTCTTTTCCTCGTTGGCTAGGGGAAAGATACTCTTGTCGAATTTTTCTCAAGAGATTACACTGTTCCTCCGTAAGTCCAGAAAGCGAAAGGACATTCGTTGTTTCTAAATCTAGCAGTTCATCGGTAGAAACTCCAAACAGAAGTGAAATACTAACAAGAACATCTAATGGAATAGCATGAGCGTCACTTTCATAGCCGCTAATTGTAGAAACGGCCTTGTTCAACCGCTTTGCAAGTTCAGCTTGCGACCAGTTTCGACTTTCTCTCAAGTTTTTTAGCTTTTCACCAAGATAATGCTCCATTTCTGTTCACTCCTATCCTATTAGAGTGTACTATTTGCATATTCGATATAATCGTACTATAATTATTAAAATGCTCGATTATGTCGAATTTCATTGACTTGCGAAAGGAGTTGCGTTATTTTGGATGACAAAAAGATCATCAAATTGCAGTGGAGGATTGGCAAAATGAGAATTTTGATTTGTGATGATGAGCAAAAGTTGATTGACTTAGAGCTTTCTATTCTTCAAGAATATTGTCGGTCCACTAACATCGCTGCAACATTTTTTACATTCACAGATTCCCTAAGTGCTGGAAATATAGGTGAATTTGATATTGCGTTCTTAGATATTGATATGGAGAAACTAAATGGAATTGAGCTGGCTCGAAAATTGCGATCAAAAAACCCGACTTCCATTATTATTTTTGTTACAAACTTCATTCAATACGCCCCTGAAGGCTATGAAGTAAATGCTTTTCGTTATCTATTAAAGTCTGATATTCCTTACAAGCTCATTCCATACTTTGTGAATTCGCTACAAGAAGTTATTGATTCTCGTCAAACCGTTACTTTTTCGATTAGCGGCGAGTCGATAGATGTTCAAACCAAAAACATTTTATACCTAGAATCCGACAAGCATATTATTGTTATGCACTTAATTAATGATGCACGGACTGAGTATCGCTTTTACGGAAATATGGCGGTTCTTTCTGACAAACTTCAAAATCTAGGCTTTCTACGTATACATAAGAGCTACCTAGTAAATATGGAATACATTGAGCTCTTTCAATATGAAAAAGTTTATCTAAAAAGTGGTGTATGTGTTCCATCCAGTGAAAAAAAGCATAAAGAATTGAAACAGCTATACTTAAAATGGAGGGGAAAAAGTCGATGGGAACTTTCTTAAGTCTTTGTTATACCGCTGTTGATACAATATGTTTGATTTTATTTTTAGATGTTTTTGAGCAACGTCGCTTTGACGGATTAAAATTCCACCTCCATGTATTGGAATATGTACTTCTGAGTTGTTGGGTTCCTTTAATTCTTTCAATCATTGTTGGACACAATCAAGCACTAAAAATTTTAATCATTTTACTGATCGATTTCATAATCGCTAAAAGGTTATATACAGAAATCTCGACTGCTATACTCTGCTTCTTTGTTAGCCTTGAATATTTATTATCATACTGCTTATCTTTCACTGTTGGAATGACATGCAGTGTAATTTTTGGAATGGATTCTAATACATTTCAATCTTCACCTATCTGCGTAATTATTTATGGTATAATTGCTTATTCTTTACAGCTATTTTTAGCACTAATGTTCCGAAAAATCATGCGCCCCAGAAGGTTTGGGAAAAATCGACATTCTCTCCGAATATCACAAATAATTATGTACGGGTTATTTCCAAGTGCTTCGTTTATGGTATTGATTGTTCTACTCTATATATCCACCGGAAGAAATGTATCAGAAGCTATACTAGCATTTACTTGTGGATTGATTATTGCTGCAAATGCAGCAATAATCTTTCTTCTAGAACATATGGAGCAGGCTATGGAACGAGAGCAACAGCTATTTTCATTGGGACAGCAACTTGAGGTTCAAGTACGGAGCATGGAATCTGCCAGCAAACTTTTTTCGGAACAACGCAAAAAAGTACATGATTATCGCTCACATCTCAACACTCTTTGTGTGCTTTTGCAGAACCATGAATACGAGCCAGCAGAAGTCTATTTGAACTCAGTATCCAAGCAACAAACCGAACGACTTTTTTTGGTAAATACTCATCATTCGATTTTGGATGCATTATTTAATACGAAAGCGTCAGAGGCAATTCAAGAGGGGATTGAAATTGATTTCAGAGTAAACGATTTATCAATGTTGCCATTTGAAGCAGCTGATATGGTTGTACTGCTTTCAAATTTGCTAGATAATGCAATTGAAGCCAATCGATCATACTGTGGAAGTAAGAAGATTCATGTAACAGCATTATGGGAAAAAAGCTTTTTATTTTCTATTCGAAACACCTCAAATCCTGTCAGAATTGAAAACAACACTATTCAAACGACCAAACCTGACCCCCAACTTCATGGTTTTGGACTTTCCAATGTGAAGCTTATCCTTGAAAAATATAATGGTGATTTCACTATGGATTATGAGGACAACTGGTTTCAATTTACTGGAGAAATTTCACAATAACCGATTTTGTGACAGAAAAAACCTACTTGATGACAAAAAAGTTGATTTATTTGCAAACTCAAGGTATTTAATTTATAAACTTTCAAGCATGGGAGTATGGATTGAATGAACCTCATTGCAACACACTTGGCAAAAAGGTTTTTGAAGAGGGAGCTAATTGCAGAAGAATCTCTTGAGTGGTGCATTTACGGAATCGAAAAAAGACTGTCAATGTTCACTACATGGACTCTTTTAATCTTATTGGGGAGTTACTGCTTCGGCTTTCGACGAACTATATCTTTTGCTGTTTGTTTTGTTACATTAAGAAAATATTCAAATGGGTACCATGCAAAAACGTATATCCATTGCTTATTGCTTTCTTTAATTCTCCAATCAGTTTCCATGATACTCATCAAAGCTCTCCCTACTAAATTTTTTGGGTTTGTTTGGATATTCTCTGATTTTGTGATTCTCAAAATTGCTCCTGTTAATAACAATCAATTACATTTAACGCAGTCAGAATTGTCTGCTCTAAAAGAACGAATCCCCTATGTGCTTTTTTTCGTCAACCTAACATGTATAATCTTAAGGTCACCACCAATTGAAAAAACACTTTCTAATGAGCTGGAAGGATTAACAGCTGCAATGTTATCAGATGCCTTGACGCTGCTAATCTTTGTATTAAAGAAAATATATGGGAGGATTATCCATGGAAATGAAAGTAAGAAATCTAATGAAAAAATCTCTTGAAAAAATGATGAAAAAAGATATGGAAGTCTGGCCGCCTGAGTGTTCCGGTTGGTTGTATCAACCGTGTCGTCCCAAATCACAGCTTATTAAAGATACTGACCCTCCCAAAAATCGATAACTTCATCAATTTTGTTTTTATTTTGAGGCTTTCTTAGACTCAAGGAAATCGCATTTTGAGTACATCATGCTAGACTTTAAGCCTAGTATGATGCACTTTTTGTTTACACTACGTTTGAGGAAAGCTATGCCGATTATCAACTTAAAGGAACACTACCCCACTGCGCATCCAAAAGACTTTTTTGTAGAAGTATCTGATGAAGTCCATCAGTTTCTCTTGTCTATGAAACGCAAAGAGGATGCTTTTGCCAGACAGGTGAGCCGTTACCACGCATATCACTCGCTAGACGATCCCGCTTTTTCTGCTGAGTCGTATCTTCTTGTGCCCACTCCAACACCTGCGGAGATCATAGAACGGCAACAGCATCTTGTGAACATCAACCATACAATTTTAGCTTTGTCTCCAAAACAAGCAAAGCGGTGCTACGATTACTTCTATTGTGGGATTTCCATGCCAAGCATAGCCGAAAAAGAGGGCACAACAGTAGGAAGTGTCTCGGGAAGTATTAAATCTGCTTTAATTAACCTCAGAGAAAAATGCAATTTGTTCATCAAGCCCTAACTTTTACCTGTTTTTTGTCCTATATAGTATAGGGATGTTTTTCTCTATCACGGAAAAGTGCAACCGCATTTTCCATGCTCCGCCCGCCTTGCCATCATCGACAAAGAAAGGACGAAGAAACATGAAAAGGAGATTGATCGAGTACCAACCGAACCCCGGCAACCAAAACTTGGTCCGCCGCCGATTGCATCTTTGCACTCTGACCTTATGGCGCAGCTTGCGACTGCGTTGCTTTGTGGTCGGAGGGCTGGCTTATGTACTTTGACTCTTACATTACAGGAAAACGCATCCAGCAGCTGCGCAAAACCAAAGGCTTAACGCAAGAACAATTTGCCGCAAAGCTGAATATCAGTGACCGCCATTTGGGAAAGATCGAACGAGGGGAAGGAACTGCTTCCATAGATTTGTTGGTAGAAGTAGCCATTTCACTGAACACCACTCTGGACTTTTTGATTCTTGGCGTATTGGACACTCCACGGGAAAGGGAGCTTAATGCACAGATCAAAAAGCAGCACCAGAAAATCCAGATTATCAAAAATAAGCTGAGCAATCTTATTGACGAACTGGATGCATCTGTATAACCACCATAAAGAAGTCGAGAAGCGATTCTCGGCTTCTTTTTTTGCGCCATTTTTCGACGAATCTACGAAAAATCGGAACTGGCAGTTCCAGTTTTTGAGAAAAATCCGCTCAAAAAAAGTGGCAAAACCGGAACTACCAGTTCCTTAAAAAGACAGTGTTTCTACGATAAACTATTGTCACAGCAAGGGCAACACCCCAGACGGGGAGATACCCGAAGCTGTAAGACGTACCTTGAAAACTGAATATCATTCCCTCGGACAAAACAATGAAACTTCCGTAATTCGCGGCCCGGCCATAAAGAAGGCGGGGTGGCTGAAAAGCCAATGAGAGGAAGGGTGCAGTCCCCCTCACCGAGGTGTATTCCAACCCCCACCGGGCGTCGAGGACAAATAGGGTGGGACACTTAAAACAAAATCTTCAAAGCCCACCACCGGAATTCTTCTGAATCAAGGCAGTGGGCTTTTTCCATACCGAATATTCATTCTGATGACACGGAGGTAATGATTATGAGCCGTACTTTTACCCACAAGACCGATGAATCGACCCTGACCACCCTCTGCCCCCGCTGCCTGAATGCCTTTCGGAACACCCGTGGCATCCGTGTCCGCCGTGCTGACCCCTACCAGCTCACCAAGGAGCCTTGCACCTACTGCCAGACCAACTTTGGCTACGACTACTACATCCAGCCCACCAGCCCGAAATCCACCTACTTTAAGAAGGGACGGTTTGATGATGAATCTGAATGCGCTTAAGATCGACCCAGAGTTTCAGGGCAAGATCCCGCCGCTGAACGCCGAGGAGGAGCACATCTTAGAGCAGAACATGATTCAGGAGCGGCGGCTACTGAATCCGCTCATCATCTGGAACGGTTACATACTGGATGGACATTCCCGGTATCGCATCCTCAAGCATCACCCGGAGATCGCTTTTGAAGTGAAGGAAATCCAGTTGCCCGACCGTTACGCTGCACTGGCATGGATTTGTCAGAATCAGTTGGGGCGCAGAAACCTTGACCCGGAACGCCGGAAGTTCTTGATGGGGAAAACCTATGAAAACGAAAAGCTCTCTGTAGGTGGGTCAATTCATCGAGAACATGATGAATCTGGGAGATTCACCTCATGTGCTCAAAATGATCACATGAGGTCAGCCGAAGGACGCACCTGCGAACGTATTGCTGCCAAAAACGGCGTTACCCCAATATTTGTTCGTCGAGCTGAAAAGTATGCGAAAGGCGTTGATGCGGCGGAAGCTGCCGTCCCCGGTGCAATGGAGGAAATACTGACCGGGCATATCAAGGCTACCGATGCCGAGATCACCGCTTTGGCGCAAACCCCAAAAGAAGAAATCCCGGCAATCATTAAGGAGCTGCGCAAACCCAAGAAGGACCGGAAAGCAAAGAAGCCGACAAGCCCGGAAAAATCCGATGTTGCTGCCGACGATGCTTCTAATTCCGATGAAGTCCATACCGAGGATGAAATTGTGCCGGTAAGCAATTCGCCCCCGGATTTCAAAAGGAGTATCCAAGGTCACAAACGCTGTCTTACAGACGAAGATCGAAAACGACTTCGGCAATCCATTGACAACCGCCATCATAAAACGACCGTTGCGAACGGCTCAATTATGATGTGCGAAGTTCAGGGCGCAAAGGAGGATTTTATCCGCCGCTGGAATCTCGTATTCAAAGACTATCCCGATGTTTTTGAGGACAACGACTGCCGAAGTGCCATTCTTTTTCTGATTGATGACACTTCTGCCTATCTTCAGACGATAAAGGAGAGAGTGCTATGATGAATTCTAATCTGAACCTTGCCAAGCTGCCCGAATGTGTTTGCGAGATGCGCTACATCGACAGCGCACTCTTGACCCCCTGCGCGGAATACCAGCGTGTTTTGCGCACCAGAAAGGTGGAGGAGATTTCTGCTACCTTTTCGGAGTACGTTGCCAACGAACCGAGAGTCAGCTACCGTGATGGTCGCTACCATGTTTTTGATGGACAGAACACCATCGAAGCTCGTATCGCCTGCAACGGAGGTCATGACCTCCCGATCCTCTGCAAAGTCTTTCACGGTCTTTCCAAAAAGGATGAAGCCCTTTTGTTTGCTGTTCAGACGGGCATTTCCACCGATCTGACCGCAGGTGAGCGGCTTCGTGCTGACATCGTGGCAGAAGATGAGGATGCTTGTGCATTTGTTGCAGCCACCGAAGCAACTGGTGCTACTTTTGCACTGGATGGCATCCGAGCCGAGTGGAAGATCTACTGCATCCGCTCTGCCTATTATATTTACAAGAACTATGGCTCTGACATCTATCAGGAAGCCCTGAAGATTATCGTGGAGGCATGGTGGGGCGATTCCGATTCGTTCCTGTCTGGTATCCTCCATGGCGTTACCCGCTTTGTGGCAATGTACCGGGATGAGTACAGCCGGGAGCGTCTGATTGCACGGCTCTCCACGGTGCACCCCAAAACCATCACCAAAAATGCACGGAAGGACACGGGCAACACCGCCGACCGCCATATGAAGCAGATTCTGGAAATCTACAATGGCTCCAGCCGTTCTCTGAGCCTTCCTGTAAAACGTTGATGCTCTCGCCTTTATCGGCATACTCCTTTTTTCCTGCAAGAGCCGCCTGTCAAAACCGGGCGGCTCTTGCTACATATAGAAGGATAGGAGGTCTGATAGCTATCATACCAAAAGACTGGAAATACCTCAGAGGGGACATTTACTATGCAGACATGGAGCCGCACATCGGCTCAGAACAGGGCGGCACACGCCCGGTAGTCGTTCTTCAAAATGATGTGGGAAACCGCTATGCGCCCACTCTCATTGTTGCGACAGTGACTTCTCGCACCGAGAAAAAGAGATACCAGCCCACACACGTTCTGATAACCCATAATACAGCCTTTGAAAAGCCCTCTGTGGTTCAACTGGAACAGATCTTCACGATAGACAAAAGACGCATACAGCGTTTTCTAGGGCAGACTACACGGAACGAAATGCGCCGGATCGAAGAAGCACTTCTGAATAGTTTGGAAATCAATGAATGGGACAGGAGGAATGCCGATGAACGAAAAAGTGATGGTATCGCCGGAGATCCAAACCGAAGCAGTTATCCTGCCGCAGATTGTCAGCATCAAGCAGGCAAGTCAGCGTATGGACTTGCCTGAATATTACATTCGCCGCCTGTGCCGGGAAGTGCCGGGCATGGCATTCCAGTCGGGCATCAAATGGTATATCAACCTCGGAAAGATGGCCGACTACTTCAACGGTGGAACGACAGCCTTGTGATCGTCAAGGATGCGGGCATGAACAGCGACATCCTAAAAATTAACCGCCTGAACTGCTATACTCATCGTGACAGAGATAACCACAACACAGAAAGGACGGTAATTATATGGCATCGTTTGAATTGCGCGAACCCAAAAAGAAGCCTCGGTATTATAAACTCATCGCAAATGTTCTGGTGAACGGCAAAATCGAACGCCGCTATGGTCGGTTTGATTTTGACCCTACCGAACTGAAAAACGCTCGTGCGCGCAACGCTGCTGCGAAAGCTGCCGCTGCCGAATTTGAACGGCTGGAACAGGAAAAGGCAGACAAGGAAGCCAGCAATGCAGGAAAGACCTTTGCAGTAGTGGCGCAGGAGTACATAGAATCCAAAAAGGCAAGACTTGCTCCTTCTGCTCGCTTAGAGGGCGATTATGACAGCCATCGTAATAAGGCGAACACAACGAGGGGCAAGGAAAACTACCTTCGGAAGATTCAGCAATTCCCTGAGTTTGCACAGAAGCCCGTTGATTCCATCAAAAAGGTGGATTGTGATTGGGTTCTGGAACAAATCGAAATTGGCGGCGCACGGTGCCGCACCCATGCTGTTATCAATCAGCGTGGTCTGGAGATGAAAAAGGAATCTTGTCCGAAGTTAGCTAAGAGATGCGATTGTGGAGCAAAAACCATCGAAAAGGCATTTCGCAGCGAAACAGTTGATATTAAAACAGCAGAACAGGTGGCGATTGCGCTGGGCTGTAAAGTGGACGATGCTTTTGATGTGGAAACCATTGCAAAACCTATGACCAGAAAGAGCATGAGAGAATACGCTCTGTTCATTCGTTCTACACTGGAATATGCGGATGAAAATTACGGTGTGAAGAATCCCATGCACAAAATTCCTGCACTGGGAAGCCAGAGCAGGTCGGTAGACACTATTAAGAAGCACCAGATCAAGCAGCTTCAGGACACCTTAAAGGAAAGTTCCATGTTGGAACAGGTGATCGTTCTGTCCCTGCTCAATTCTGGTGTGCGCCGTGGCGAACTGGCTGGACTGACATGGAAAGATGTCAACTTTGAAGAATGCACGATACATATTTCTAAATCGCTTCTGGTATTCAAAGATTTTGGGTATCAGTTGACAACGACCAAGGAAAGCAACATCCGGGATGTGGACGTTGCACCGGAGTACATGGACTTCCTCAAAGAATATTATAAGTATTGGAAGTCCCAGAAAAAATTGATGGGAGGGAGTTGGCAGAAAAGTCTGGATAAGAAAAGCAGCAAGTATGCACCCTCACTCCTTGCCCTTCGGGGGACGGACTTCGTGATCTGCAATGACCATGGGTTCCCCATCAACCCGGACAGCTATGGCGCACTGGTTCGCAGAATCGGACAGCGGGCAGGCATTGAAGGGCTGCATCCTCATATGTTCCGGCACACTTTTGTGAGCATCCTCTTGTCCAACCCGGAGATCGGTGTGGCGACAGTAGCCGCAGAAGCCGGACACGCACAGCCCAGTACCACCCTTGCAATTTACACGCAGGTCTATGACAAACGGCGCAAAGAAATTCGCAACCAGATGAGCAAGGAGCTGTACGAATGAGCAAAAAAGAAGCACGAAGGCCGGAACCTTCGTGCTTTTTTGGTGGAGCATTGTCCACAGCACTCGAACCCAACACTTCCTCACGGGTGACCGTTTTGGC
>ULWS01040068.1_pt1 | contig 26135 bp, 25 predicted proteins | sample 1960591 | NCBI WGS metagenome assembly ULWS01 (sample SAMEA4835818, study PRJEB28245) | human gut metagenome | biome: gut microbiome; material: fecal sample | place: Denmark | collected 2008
GGCCAGCGCCCATATATAATCTGGCATTGAAATAAGTTAATTGCCCATGCTCCGTAAATGGGATAATTACATAACCCAGGTACTTACCTTCATTGCAATATCCCCATCCCTTACGAGCCAATTCATCTATATTGAATCCTCTTCTCTTCAAATAATTCCTGGCTGACTTTGCCAATACAGAATTACCCATAGATATATTCTTGAATCCATCAGGGAGGAAAAATTCTTTCTTACCTTTTAATTCAACCTTCTCCTCCTTAAATACATATCCAGAATAATCACCCGATTCAAGTATATGCAATACTTCTTGAAAACTATCTGTATTCTCTAGATACATGATTAATCCAATAGGGGAGGGATGTTCTCCACATCGGAAACAATTGCACCTATTACTTGAAAGATTAATACCGAACTTCTTTTCTCTTCCACAGTATGGACAGTTTGATTTCATCCATGAGTGTTTGTAATCAAAAGCCCCTATCTTTCTTATAAAGTATTGATGGAGCCTGCCCTTGAGATTATTATTAAGCTTCATAATAACCAGTCTTTATTTTATGTATATACCTGTTCATATTACGTTGTGATATTCCCCAGGTTTTAACTAAAGCCCTTAATTTGGTTTATCATCTATATATTTTAGTAAAGTCTGATACCTAACTTTAGTGAGTATTGAACGAGGATTCCTGAAGCATTTGGGTTGTTTGATACCCTGACGGTGTTGACCTTTTGTACTTCTACCATCCATAACCATTTGTTGAGAATTTTCTTTATAGGTACCCCAATATAAGTTCTCAACCCAGTCGTTGGATTTATTATTATCTTTATGACATACACAAGGTTTGTTTTCTGGATTAGGTATATAAGCTAAAGCCACTAATCTGTATACTTTCAGATTATACCTTTTACCATTCGAGTATAGGTGAACTATATTTCTACCTGTACGATAGTGAGGATGTATAGTTACTTCACGATTACGCCTTATATTATATACCTTTCCATCTTTAGTTACATGGTATAAAGGAAAACCTTTGATATTGCTGTTAAGTTTCATATAAGTAAACAAAAATACCCGACCATGTTATCCATAGCCGGGTGATTATTACTTAATTGGTAATTTCTTACAGAACTCTGGTACTAAGTAATACATAATATAACCTCTCCTTATTTTATATAGTTCCATTTGAGCTTCGTCTAATCTAAGAAAATTAGTAGGAAATGGAATACAGTATTCATCTTGGCTTTGATTATAATCTGCTTTCCTTACAAATGTACTACCATTGGGAATACACATCTTAAATGTGATAGAAGCTTTTGGATGATTTATATGAACCCATGGTTAGTAAAATATCCAAGGGCATTGTCCTCATTTATTGGGCATACTACCTCGTATCTATTACCAGCTTGTCTTCTTAAGCATATCTCTTTAGAAGCTCTCCTACGGAATATCTTTAGCAATCTGATATCCATGATTACATATGTTCTACAGTATGAAACTCATTGAGATGAAGTATACTATGACATTGAGGACATACAATACTCTCTTCTTCAAAATGTCCAGGACCATAAGATAAATCTAAGAATACTTCATTTGGAACACAGGCTATTACCTTTTTACATTTGGGACAGGAAGTAACCTTTTCTCCAAACTTGGCCAAATCCATAGAATCAATAATACGTGCCATACAACTTTAATTATTAAGGTTTATAATATGTTACTAAATATCACCAGTGGTTTTACTCCTCTTTTCAGAGTTTGCATTGGGATTACTTACCTTCTTTTTCTTTTTAAGCATATCATCTACTTGTCTACCCATGGACTCATCATATTTAGCTCTGGCTTCTCTTGAGAACTCTTTCATACGTTGTCTTTCTGGATCCATATTGAACATAACTCTACCGGTTGGAACTCCATCTCGTTGAACTACAACTTCCATTCTCATTATATTATGTTCTTCTTCATCGGGTGTAGAATTTAACCCCATTACGCATTTTGCATTTCTTATGATAGAAATAGCAGAAGCAATATCATTATCCTCATATCTTGTTTCTTGATGCTTAGCACCTTCTCGAGTAACGTGTTGGGCAGTCCAAATAGCATCTAGCCCAAGTTCATCACCCATATTATCTATATCTATGTATACATTATTAATACGTTCTACATCATCCTTATCTCTAGCAATAGAAGCTAATTTTGCAGCGTAGTCTATAATAATAACATGTACTTTAATACCCTTTTCTGATTCTAGCTTCCCAACTAAATTTTTAATGGTATTACAATCTGCAATGGTTGCAGGTACACGTTCAACTATAAACTCTACGCCTAAACGTTTATATTTACGCATGTGCCTTTGTTCCATTTTATCGTAATCACCAGTTAACATCTCTCTTTTGGTTTTATTAAGAGTAGACTGAATCATACGGTCCATTAACTGATTTTTACCATTCTCTGTATCTATATACAGAACATTTTTCTTCATTGCTAAGTATCCCCTTGCAATATTGATAAGTGCAAAAGTCTTTCTTCTTTTTGGACGATCAATCAATACAAATAAAGAATTCTTAGGATACCCATCACCATTACCCAATTTATTCAATTGCCAAAATGGAGTAGGAACTACATCTGGATCAACCTTTCTCATAAGCTGACGCATTGCAACTCCACTAACCATTAATAAAGGTTCATCCTTCTTTTGGGGTTTCGAATTTTGAAGAATCTTGGTTAACTTTAATTGGTATGTTTCGTATGAGTTATAATCTGAGAAATCCATACTCTCATTCAAAGCCTTCAATTCTATGTAAGCAATGAACTTGTGTATATTCTCCAGAATTATGTCTACATCTTTTAACGGCTTATTATATAGTTCTGATATTAATTTATGTATATTCGGGATATCATCCTTAGTTACTAAGTCTACATAGTTTTTGCCTTCCAATAAAGTTTTTACCTGTTCTATCATTAAAACTTCACTGGGGATACGTTGATACTTTTTAACGAACTTTATTAAGGCTTCTACTACAATTGAATGCTCTATCAAAGTAAAATATCCAGGCTTTATCTTTTGGATGTATAATAATGATTCTTTCCCCTGTATTAAAAACCTTAGTACTTCCAATTGAAACTCTATAGAAAACGTAAACTTATCGCAAGAGTTTAACTTCTTCTTTACCTTATTTTGTTTCATATATTAATATAATATTCTGGATGTATTATCAATAGTATCTGCTAGATGATATAGTTTATGAAGCTTATCTTTGAACTAACTTCAACACTAACGGTGAAATAATTTTATACGGGTTCATACAAGTTATTACTTATTATATTATATTTGCATTGTTAAAAATCTTTACTACTATGAAAGGCAATAACGGGAGTGAACTACACAGGTTAACTGAATTAAAACCTTATGATGAGGATTTATTTAATAGAATGTATAAAACCTGTAAACCCTTAATTCGTAGGCTTGTAAGAGGAGTTGATTCTAGAAGATTTAATCTTTCGCCTGATATAATTAACTCCTATTTTTGGGATAAGTTCTTATATGTATTTAATAAATACCAAGACAAGTATGATGAGGAGAGATTAAAGGCTACTTTATTATCATCATTGCAAACTTTCAAAAGTAAGTTACTACGTAATGCTTATACTAAGCAAGCAGAATTTAATCAAGAGTTAACTTCATTTGAGGTTTTATTTGACAATAATAAAGAACTGTTGGATGATTCAGAAGAAACCAGGATCAAGGAAGAGCAATCCCAAAGATTCCATCAGTACATGAAAGATCATCTAACTCCTGATGAATACTTGGTTATGAAGATACAACTTGAACCCCCTAAATGGTTTGAATCACGTATCAAAGATTCTCATGGCAAATTATCTATACTTCATTTAATTGATTACTTCGAGCTACCAAGAGATAAGTTTGCAGTAAATATGTTTTCTCAAATAAGAAGAACTATACAAAAAACTTTAGAACAAGCTGCTATATACCTTAAACAATAAAAGGCCGGAGCAAGGTTATATCTAACCCCACTTCGGCCCCACTTAACCAACTCAACTATGGCTTAAGTTTAATGTACATATTAGACATGAGGAGTAATAGAAACATCTCCAGTATTACATAAATCCCATATATCGTTCAACATAAATGGAATAAATGTAGTACCAAAATAAGTACTCCTTATTGTAGAAGATGAACCACTTATGGTACCCACTACTACTTCCAAGTAGAAATTACCAGATGAATCATCTCTTAAATAAACAAATATATGACCATTTACTTCTGATTCAAGTCCAGTTTGAGTAGTATTCACCATTAGAGGCATACTTTGCAATAACAACTTTCCACCTGACTCTTGAGCCGTAACCTTCTTATAGAAATCATATACATTTTTTAGTACATAAGAATTGAAGTGTAAAGCCAATTCAAAATTCAAGTCTAACCTAAAAGTACCTTGTGTATATGAGGATGAAGAAGTATTGCTTAGGTATACATACCAAGATAAGTTTATACCAGTTGGGTATAATCTAAAGGTTATTCCACATGTATCACTTGAAGTTAAACCTCCACTCTTAGTATCTATAAATATTCTAGTATACCTCTTATCTCTTTCTGATGATGTATTTAATTTATCTCCGGTATTAGCAAACCTATTGAAAAAGTTATTTAATACCAATGCCAAATAATAACTTGGATCATCTGAGGGTTTTACTACTTTTGAACTTTTTCCATTACCTACCCGATCATATAAAGAATCAGGAGTCTGTGACCCATCCTTATTTATTAAGCATATAATACCAGCAGTAGTAGAACCAGATACACCGGTTCCTTGAAAATCTCCAGATAAGCTTCCTTTAATGTCTCTTGGATTAGTTAACCTAACAGCACTAGATCCAAGACTTAATCCCCATTTAGAAATAGAAGGTAAACCAGTATCTTGATTAGTACCAGAGGATAATATGTCCAAATATATTGCCCTTATGTTACTAAGATATAAAGTATTACTGGTAAATATTTTCCCAGCCCCTTCATAAAGACTTACTCCAAGATATACAAGTTTCTTTATAGTAATACTTACTGTACCATCACCAGTTCCTTCATCAGTAACCTTAATACTCAGGGTATAATCACATTCTATGCCTTTACCAAGAGTATTCACTTGGTTCTGAAGTATACTGTTTAACCCCTTCAAATTATCAACATCAGTTTCTATCTTTGGGATATTCTTTACCTTATCATTCAATGAAAGTATGTCTAATGATCCGCTTATGAATGGACTTACAGGCCACTTACCATCATAAGAAACTAAAGCTACTTTATACCCAAAAGAAGCATACATATCATTATCACCCCAACTTGGGTCATACCCTACGATATAGATACCTACTAAAGCATCAGTATTTCTGTTTATCCAATCAGCAGGTAATATGTAGCGAATAAGGGATGAATAATCCATAGAAGCCACTTCAGCTGGGCTATAAGTACCACCTGTGGTTTTTCCTAATGATAACCAAGCGATATCAAAATCACTAACCCCAAGATTACTAGCATCTGATACAGGAGTATAACTATGGCTTACCTTCATGGCGAATGCCACAAATTGATTTGGTTGACTTAAATCAAACCATCCATTAGTGGGCTTGACATTAGTAAAATCCAGAATAGTTGGACATATATGTATAAGCCCATCATTAGTTATAGTGGCATTAACTACCGTCCCACCATTATTTTCCCCATCTGATAATATAATCCTTCTATTAACTTTCTTTAATATGGTAGGAGCAGATATACCAGCACTGGATAGACTTGGATCCCATGAACCCCTAATTACTACATGATCAGTAGAAGTGTCAACAATATCAAATCCACATATTGGACCATTACCATGAGCAATAGCTATGGGTTCCATAGTTTCTTTTGATTCAATCAAGTCACCATATACTTGATAAAATCTCTGTTGAACTACACCGTTATCAACTACGGTTACATTATTAGCCATATATCTACATTTTTAATTTATCCAAATTTTCGTCTATGAAAATGAAGGCCTTAGTTAAAGACTCAACTAACTTGTGGTTTACATTATCATCTTCGAGTAAAGCTACATCATCTGGGTTATCCTGGAAGAGCCACTCAAGTAATGCCCCCCAGTAATTATTACCCATGAGTACTGTAAAGTTATCTTCCTTATCAGGATCACCATCTGACTTATCCATACGATGTTTATATCCATCGGTAGTTGGGAAGTCTTTTTGTAGTTGTTCATATATTACCGTGGCAAATAAATCTGAACGAGTCTGCCCTTTAGATGTATAAATTTCAAAACCCCTTGCAGTGCACCATTCATTCCCCATGCCTGCGGCATTATTATGGAGGGATAGCAGAAATTTAGTTCCCCCAAGTGGAGTATCTAATTTATTTGCAATTTCTCTTCTTCTAGAAAGTCCTATTTCAATATCACTGGTATTTGTAAATGCTACCTTGAATCCTTCTTTCCTAAGGCTATCAGCTAACATATTACCTACTTTTCGACTCCATAAGTATTCTTTATGTTTACCGTCTGGTGATTGTTTACCCGGTACATCAGATCCGTGAGCAAAATCAATGATTGGCAATAACCTTCGTTCCATTGTTATAATTTTTTAAGGTACATTAACTTTAATCCATTGAGATACATACTAACCAATTGATCCATGTCTGAAATTGAGAATTGATCCTTTGGTATGTATATTTGTTCTATTACCATATCTTTTATAGCTTCAGTATCTTGAAGCTCAAATAGGGTAGAAATAGGTTTACCATCATAGGTAAAGTTTGACATTAACCCACATAGTTCTGAATACTCATTGTTAACCAATATATCTACTTTCTTTACTACTGATTCTTTATTATCTATGTGATTCTCCAATCTGATGCGTAGTATTGCATACTTAAGTATATGACCAAGACAGTTGAATTCTCTCCGTATGAGTATCTTTGCCTCAGTTATACCTATGGTAGAATCAGCAGCTCCATCAAAGAATTCGCTAACTTTGTGAGAAGATTCTGATACCGCTGATATCTTTTTGTTTAAGTTCCAGATAGTATATATAAACATTACTACTAGTACTAAAACTAATACCATGAAAATACCAAATATTACCTTTAATGCCCCATAATTAGAAGCAGCTTCTGCTAACTCTATTGATGACTTTGTTAGAGATTGAACTGCATTGTCTAACTTTAGATCTTGGGTAGTTGCAAATATAAATGCTATCAGTGGCATGTTACACTATATAAATTATTGCAGATGTATGTTCAAATACCACTGAACTATCATTCGGTTCAAAGTACTTTACATTTACTGGCAAATATTTATTCACTATGTTTATCAGGGTCTCTTTTACCTTATCACTATAATCAGATGGATGTTTGGTTATTATCTGTTCCTTAGCTTCCTGAATTTCTTCATCGGTAGCATCTGGATTCATTAACTTCCATTCTTCTAATAATTGTTCCTGAATCTCTTCATCTTCTTTGATCATAAAATTCCATTGGCCCTCTGGTATACCGATGGTTAGAATCATTTGAACACATTCCCAACAATCTGTCTCTGTATCATAAGCAGCAGATGAAGAGTCATAGTAAGAAACAGTGTCATACTTTACTGACCCATCACCTGAAGATCCGGTTACGGCTTCAGTATTATCATCTACTTCAGTAAGATTAAATGTTACCCCATAAAATCTACCCAGTATTTCATAAAACCGTTTTGTACCCCTTATCTTATATAACGATATGGCGTATCTTAGAACTAACCTGTAATCGGCGGTAGGAAAACCCCTATCTTCTTTTATCCAATTCTCTAGATTCTCCTCTGTATATGGTTCTCCCTTAGTAAGTACTCCATAAGCATAAGGGATAAAGCCAAAGTATTCCCATAGATAATTAATGAATATAGGATTGGCTTTATCCACATCCAAACACTCCATGAAATTATCTATATCTGGCATTACTTCAGTATCGAAATAACCTGAACATACATCTATAAACCTTTCAAATATACCTTTGCCTTCTGAATCCTGATAAGTATCATTGGCTTTATAGTAATGATCAAAAAGATTACTGAAGATGTAATTCCTGAAGAATTCCTTAGCAGGATTAAACCACTTCATTGATTGTTAAGGTTATGTTATCTGAACTGATAACTGGTATATTATAGTTATGAGGTATAAGGTCTACCAGTCTACCGTTGCTTCCCATGGGTTGAGTAGTTAACTGATATACTGTACCATTTTCATAGTTTGCATTTTCAACTGGTAAGTTAATGGTCATAGTAAACTTTGATTTGTATAAGCTTACATTTATGGGTTTACCATATTGACCAGTATATAAAGCATTACCAGATACGTTCTTATTGGCAAATATTCTATAGAAAGCATTACCATCTTCTATTACCGTCTGGATATAGCAATTCTCATAATCAGTCTCAGTAGTTGCAGTATTGAACGATATCATTTTGAAATATGTTATGTTCAATGCTGGTACAGATACTATCTCTTCTGTATTCTGAGAATTTGTATTTATTGCTATCGGATATGGCAGTAAATATAACTCGGTTATAGTCAAGAAGTCAACCATTGGTTGATTATCCATTAGAGCATATAAATCAGATTGCCTTACTGATTTATTTATACCTGAGTTTTGATAATTATAAGCATCCAGTAATGCCTTTTTTACTTGGTTACTTATATCTATAGACTTAAATGACTTCTTACCAGTTATAGTTGCTGATAAGTATATCTTAGCAGCATGGGTAGAATATACACTTACTCTGGTTGTAAGTACTTTTGAGGATTCCATCCTCTGCTTTACATTATTGATAAGTTCTGTACTTGCCTCAGAACCACCATCCGGAGTAATATATACTTCTACATATTTACCGCATATATAATTACAGTAGGCTTTATCTACACCGTCTATGAGCATAGCTATTGCTTCGTAATCCTCTTTTGTAATGGCTACTCCAAGAGTCTTTATACTGAGTGGAATATGCTCCTTCAGAGTATCAAAATCCTCATAGTCAGAACCACCAGTTGCAGCTATGGTATTAGTAATTGATAAACCAGAAGTTACATCAGACATTACTTCTGGTACCTTATCAAATTGGTTAGATGGTATATTACCACTTGAACCATAAGTAAGGTAGTACTGACCTTTTATTTGAGAACCGATGGTTGGTTTTCTACCGAATTGACCATCACCGAATACCAAATATGGTTGGAGTGTACTATCCAATTCTACCTTATACACCTTATCACCGGGACCAGAATAGGCAAAGGTATCCACCAGAGTCCAAGCTTCACCATCTACGGTAAGTACCATAGACCCTTCTACATACTTCCTATCAGCGGGCAGATCACCCAGGGTTATTACCATATCATGAGAAGTATAAGTTCCCAATTCTACCTCAGCTACAGCCTCCTTCTGTGCAACAGGAACTTTATAAGTATATGTCCCCTTTTCAATGGTTACATTTCTAGTAGTTATCCAAGGTTTACCATCCTTAGAATTAAATACTGTATTCTGTGGTACATTGATATCTACTGGAAATGAGGTCCCATCCTGCATGTATACTGTAAGGTCTACAGAAGATGGTATAGCAGATTTTATATGGTAGTCCACTAGTTTGGCATGTTTATATAGAGATGAATACCTTCTACAAGTTGGTAAGAAAGCTTCTCTTGCCATACCATCTATATAGTAGTGTATAACTTCTGCAATACCTGCAAATATGGATAAAGTGAGTATAAATATATTACCTTCACTCATATCAGTAATCTCTGGAACCCTTTCATTCAGAGATTGAATTAATTTGGCTTTTATGTCATTGTATGACCTTTGAAAAGGGGTAAGCCATGGATTGCTAGTAGACATCTGTGGTTAAGTTGTTTAAGTTATATTGGAAGTTAAGCTCTTCTACTTTCTGTGAGTTCTGTACTTTGAAATATATCAGGAGTCGTATTGACTCTTTTGTGGGTTTAAGAGCAAATACTTTTAAGGCTTTGATTCTTGGTTCCCAAGCTGCTATGCCATCTTTCACAAAGTTCTTAATCATCAGATTAAGTGCACTTGTATTGGGTTCTTCCAAGCATTCCCAAGTACGAGAGCCAAAGTCTTCTTGCCTGAACCTTTGACCAATTTGATAAGTTAGTATTGCTGTTAAGTTTTGTTTTATTAAAGCTACATCACCTTTCAGTATATACCATCCTAATTTGGGTACTTTTTTAATCTCAGTCTCTTCTGTAATTGATACCATTCCTTGTACTGACTCATTAGTATATGATACTTTACAACTTACCATATTCACTGATTTAGTACCATCTCTTATATCACCTTCGTCTTCTGGTAAAAATAGAATAACTGTTTGATTTTTCTCTAATTTTACACATATTACTCCTTTGTTAGAGTTCAGTGGTATATCCCATATATAAGTGTATTCGTTTAACCTATGTACTCTCATTTGCATGTGAGTAAATAAGGATTGAGGTTCTAATTCAAATTCTATTTTTATATATTTGCTGTCTACTTTTGGAGTAAAATTCCAACAAGAACAAACAATATTACCACCACCGCTACTCTTTATAGATTCATACCACCATTTATTACCATCATTTTTTATACCGCCTAATTGTAATGATAATTGTGGTACATCACCATTATTATATGGAAAAAATCCATTTATAGTTGTAACCCCGTATGATGGGCTGTTTAAATATAAACCTCCACCAACTTTTGTATCAGCTGGGTATTTAGATTTTAGATACTCTTGGTCTAATGTTTCTACTTCTTCTAAAAAATTGCCATTAGCTATAATATCTACATCAGTAGAATAATCTAAATCGGTTATTATCTGATGTTTAACTACAGTTTCTATATATTCTGGTTTACCATCACTACCTATTGATTGTTCTAACTTTATGGGAAAATAAGGCCCACTACCAATTGTGTTGAGTTGATTATAGTTTGCCATTAGTTAGGTTGTTTAATAGTTTCACTTTCTATATCTTCCACCTTAGTCTCGGTTAATTTACTACCAGACCAAGATGCAACAACAGTCTTTAGAGCAGCCCCACCATCCTGAGGAGTTGGTGTCCATGATGTGAAAGCTTGTTTAAGATTGTTTATATCCTGCTCTATTTTGTTTAGTCTCTCTACTGTTGAGGTAGATTCTGGAATACCAACTTCTCCACCCTGCATTATAATACTATTCGCATCGACGTTTATATTACCGTCTAGAGATTTAATAATTATATCTTGCTGAATTATTGCAGTTAATACTCCAGAATCACTTTCATCCAGTATAATTTTATTGCCTTTCGGGGTTATAAATCCCAGTACATTGGGCTTATTCAATTCTGGAGGCATCTCACCTATGGCCCAACCATGATATGACCATAGAGGGTGTCTTGGATCTCCATTCTCAAATTCTACATATACTATAGAACCTTCCCTTGGTGATAACCATTTGAATCCAGATCCTGGACCCCCTTGTTGATGTTTAGGGTAAGCCCAAACTTCTACTCCTCTCAATATACTTGGTAAGTATACACATACCTTATTCTGAGAGTCTGGATCATAATTAGTTATAACAATTCCTCGATATGTAGAATAGAACCTACCTATTGCCTCTATACCCCTTTGTTGAATTAGTTCATATAAATTCATTGCTCTTTTGGGCTTATATCCCTATCTACTCTAAAATCAGTTCTAGCATCAAATATCTCCCATTTATGAGGATCTGTATCTTGACGTACAACTATTTGTGTACCAATCTTTGGTTTATCTCCAGTCCTATTATACTCCTCTTCCCATATAGATGCCCTATGCTTCCTAGCTTCTGCCTTAATTTTACTTGGTATCTTCCAAGCATCGGTAGTATAAGACTCTTTAGCTATATCATGAGATTTCTGGAATACTTCTTGCATATTAACAGAAGTAGATATCTTATTGATTATGGAGTTTCTTGACTTCTTTTCAAAAGTCACCTCAGTAAAATATCCCCCAGTATCAAAGCTATGTTCAACTTCTTTAGCATACCAATCACCAGAATATTTTTCACCAACATTCTTGATCTCAATAATCTGAGAAGACTCCATTGATGGGTTACCAACAAACTTAGCTTTGGATTTAATCTGGCTATTTACTGATTCTATTATGTCATTAGACATAAACTCTCCAAGGGTAGCAAACAATGGATCAGATACTACTCGTACACCTGGTACTTGTACTTCTAATTCCATTTCTATTAGTACCTTTGAACGATCTGAACCAGGGTAATCATAGGGATAATCTCCATACGGTCTTTCATCTGAAGATCCTTGAATGACTAAGTTTATCTCCTTGTTCTTTTTAAGAGCATTATAACCTTGTCTCCATCTATTTTGCCAATAAGCTTTACTATCCTTAGGAGCGTATTGTAATGGATCTACTTGTATCAATACCTTCCTCTTTATAATAAAATAAGATACTTCATCGGGTGGAATAGGTAATTTAGGAGCATCTTCTTCATCTACCTTTATACCTTGTCTTACCTTATTATTAAAGTCTAATAAAGCTTTCTCATATTCATCTAACTTCCTCAAATAAGTTCTCCATTCTGACTCTATCTGAGAATTGTATGCTTTAACCTCTTCTTCAGTTAGTGAGGGATTTGAGGCTATTTGCTGCTTAGCATCCTCTACTGAGTTGTATACAGTACGTGTAGTTTTAACCGTATTTAATTTACGACATACAGAAGATAATGTTTCAAGAGATCCCTTTATTTTAGACATCCTGGTTACATCTCTCTGTATCAATAGTGGAGTAGCTTTATTCCACCTTACATAAGCATCCGGCTTACATGGATCATCATTTGTAGGTACACATTGAACTAAATCAGTTTCTACCGTTTTAGTATCTGGATCCACACTTGAAGCTTTACCAGCCTCTATACTTTGAACATATTTGGTTTGAACTCTGAATTCCAATAGTTCACCAGTACCACCAGCATAAGTATAAGCAAATACGGTTTTACCAGATTGCTTACCGTTATGTATCTCTATCTTATTATCCCGAGTATCCACAAAGTTTGGCCCACCAGCCATAGCCTTAGCAATACCAACTAACTGAGAATACTTATTCAGGAATGTAGCTGAACCAACAATAACGGTTCCTTCCGCATAAGTTGCTGGTACTGGTCTTAATTTATATCTCTCTGGATCCTGATATGGTTTGGCTAAATTACTTGGACTAAGGTCTAGTATTTTTACACCCACCAATCCATCATCTACTTCCTCATTATTTTGTATCTTTGTATAACAAGGTAAGCAAGGCTTACTTTTCTCGTTGCTCTGTTTTGCCATCACATGGATTATTATCTCTTATTTCCAAATGTACACCAGCTTTCTCGGAATAATCAATTACTGTAGTTGGCATATTACCCACAGCTAATTCATTGAATACTTCCAAGTAATCGGTTTTATCTCCAACAAATTTAGATGGTTCAGCTTCCAAAAACATCTTTGCATCGGCAAATTCTATTGTAAACCTTACACCATCTGGAGTAAATTCTATCTGATGACTTTTTATATTCACTAGCCTTACAGGACTAGACTTAAAAGAGCTATCACTAAATATCCACCCCCACTGTATTTTCAAGGGCATTTTGAATTGCAGAGATGGATGATCTACTATATCCACAAAGTCAGTTACTATAGTAAACTTACCTTTGTCTCCTTTACCTTCAGTATACTTGTAATTAAAGTTCTCTACCTCCATACCGATTGGCAGGTCATTGAAGATATCCATTATTGGAGATCCTGCACCATCGAATATTGCAAGATATGGTGTACCATTACCATTTAAGAGAACCGGTTTGCTATCCTCCATAGTTTGGTATGATTAACTCCATATCTGCATGAAGGTCCTCAAATGGATTGAGTATATCATTGGCATCAGCAATCACTCCCCAAAATCCAGAATCACCATAGTACTTGAAGGCAATGTTCTGTATGGTTTCTCCTTCAAGTACGGTGTGTATTAGATAATCGGTAGATATAGATGATATATTTCTTTCCAATGAGATATCTCCATCTGGGAACTTTATTACATAACTATCATCATAGGGACTTGTTCCAGGAATAGTTACCATAATTATTTAGTTTTGTGTGCCTATTCTCTCTGTATCAGTATTTTCTAGAGAATCTACTTCCCCACCATCAAGAATTACTCCAGGCGTATATTGCAATTTACTAGATGGAATTATTTCTTCCCAGGTTCTATTGTTTTTAGTTACCCTTTTGAAAGTGAGAGTTTGAGTAGCACAGTTGGGTAATAATTTAAGGTCGTATGGTTGGCTAACAGTATTAGTTATCCTCTGACCAGTATCTGGATCATTATCATATCTTCTCATCATACGAGAAGCATTCTGAAAGTTAGTTAACTCGTATGGAGCTGAAGCCAATATGAAAAGGTCATCTTCAAATAATCCAGAATTTCCCCACTGTATTCTTAAGGTAGGGGGAGAAGATATATACCCATCAGCTCTTGCCCATGATTCCAATAGCCTGCATTTATTGACTACATCATCCCTGTGATCTGCATCTATTGAATACCATGATATATCAAAGGTTATGGTATCTTCTCCACCTGTATAGAAATAGAATGGATTGTTACGACCCATGGATTTAACAGCTGCCCAAGTAGCAGCGGGTTCAACCCTTAACCTATCTGGACGATTCTGTATTACTAAGCTAATTGCGGGTGATACATTTAAGTTAGCTATTACTATATCGTTCTTTATAAGTTCTGATGTTAACTTATTAGCTAAGGTATAATCAATAGATTTAGCTTTTAATATTTTATCTGGGTCTACACCTGATTTCTTAGCTTCTATGATATTTTTATACCAAGGATTTTTAGATTGAGCTGTAGAATATGAACCATTTCTAGCTATATGAGCATTAATGGCATCAGACTCTTTATTTTTTTCATCTGGCTCAGCTTTAGCCATTGGAGAAGTAGCCCTGTTTATTAGTATCAGGGATCTCCATACTTTATTTAGAGGGGATTGGAATATTCTCCCCTGCTCAAGATCAGCTACTTCTTGAGCTACTTTTCCAACTGGTTTTCCTATCAGTGATGCCATAATTGTTTAGTTTACTCCAGCAGCTACATTTATTTCTGAATCTCTCTCGTTGAGATATTCTTCGAATACCTTTTTACCGTCTATGTTAATGATAGTGGTATTGCCCTTATTCTCTCTTTGATTAAGCTTTTCAGTATATAATCCTAGAGTCTGTACTAACCACCTCATCTCTTGAACGGTTAACTCTTGTAGATTATCCTTTCTTAAATTATATCCCTCTTTGCTAGCCCTAACGGCAGATGCAAGATCATTAGTTGCTCGGGTATTCTCTTCATTAGAAGCCTGATTACTTTTGATAGCACTGTATATCATTGGTCCAACTATAGATATACCGGTTATGGCTAATCCCAAAGGACCCCCAAATAACCCTACTATTCTAGAACCAAATCCAAGCAGTCCTCTACCAACAGAAACCAATGCACCCCGAGAAGCAGCATTAGCAGCTGCAGCTCCTGCACCAGTACCCATGATAGTTCTGGTCATCCTACCAGCATTAGTTGTAGTTACCATAGCTGCTGGTACTGGAGTCCATCCAGAAGCTCCTCTACCAGTATTAGCATAATACCTACCATTGGCTCCCATTTTTGCTGGAATATTACCATTATAGTAATATCTTGGTAAACCAGCTTCTGCAGCAACCATAGTAGCACTTGCTCCTATACCAGCTTTACGTTGAGCAATGATGGCTCTCTCCATATTGAGGTAAGCTTGGGCAGATATAGTAGCTTGTGACCAACCTCCAATCAATAATCTAACCATTGATCTGAAGGTCACTTGAGTATCACCATTTAATATTAACCATCTAGCTCTCCAGTTAGCTATCTTATTGGTAATCCATAATACACCAGCACCTATACTTGCTAACCCAGCTATCCAAGGTCCAAATGGAGTTGCCACTAAGTCACGTACTTGGGATATTGCCCAACCTACCATATCAAGGAACCCCATAATGATAGGATTATTTTGTATAGCTTCAGCAAAAGTAGTCATAAGGTTCTCTGCAGCCGATTGAATTATATCAATCTTACCTGCAAGAGTTTCCATACGTTTTGCTACTACTCCTTCGGCAAATCCAGCAGATTGATTTTGTATCTTATCTAGAAGATCAAAGTATCCTTCGGTATCTCTCATTATGGCAACTGCAGCACGCATACCACGTACACCAAAGATACTCTTTAATACTGCATTCTGATCTACAGTTGATAAGTTCTTAGTAGCTTCATTTATTTTACCAAGAATTACACCAAAATCTTGAAGATCTCCGGTAGCATCAACAAAATCTTTTTTACTCAATCCCAGTCTAGCTAAAGCTTTAGCTCCCTTGAAATTTGGATTGGTTATAGACTGAGTTAAGTAGTCTGCCATATTTCTGATAGAAGTACCTGCCATAGAACCTTGTATACCTGCATTACCCAAGGTACCTATCATGGCAGCTACTTGAGGTAACTGTTGTCTTAAAGTTACCATTGAAGCTGCTGAATATTTGATAGATTCTGCCAAATCCATCATTGACATATTAGAGGCCATAGCAGCTTTAGTAAGCTGATCACCAACTAATGTAGCAGCTCTTTCACCTTCTAATCCGAAGGTTCTCATTATATTGGTCAGTAAGTCAGCAGTACCTCCTTTACCTCCCAATTCCATTCCTGTAGCATTGGCCATCATTGCAGCACCAGATATCATTTCTTGTATCTGATTTGCATCATTACCAGCCATTGCTAAGTATTTCATACCTGAAGCTATATCTCTTGACATGAACATGGTCTTCAAACCCAAGGTCTGGGCAGTTTCAGATAACCCAGACATCTGTTCATTGGTAGCTCCAGAGATAGCTCCCACTGAAGTCATCATATCGATGAAGTCAGCTCCAGTTGTAATTGTAGTAGCTAAGGAAGACACTATATTACTGGCTATACCACCAAACATATTTGTATATGCCTGAACAGCGGTTAAGTTAGCCTGTACAGCATTCTTAGCATCCCGATGTAAACCTCTTATAACAGAGCTGGCTTCTCTTGCTTGGTTAGAAAACCTATCTTGTAAGACAAGAGCTATACCTATCTCCAGTTGTCCTGCAGAAGGACTACCACTTGTAAAAGCCATATAGTTTCAGATTTATAGAACAAAAGAGAGATGACCCTATGTATGAGTCATCTCCTTTTTGAATTGTTCATAGTATGCTTCGGCAGCTTCTATAAATTTCTTTCTACGCCGCCATGGGAGCTTTGCTAGAGTGTTAAAGTCAATACTAATCTTTGCTCTAACAATATATAAATATATATCTTCTAGTTCTCCCGTGGGTAGAAAAAATTATCCACAGCCATTACAGGTACCATAATACGTTGACCAGTATCTGGGTCCTCTATTTGAGTTGTTCCCGGGAATATTGGATCAGTACCCTTAACAGCTGAACGAATATCCATCATATCCTGAGATGAGAACATACGGAAGTTTTTAACAGTTTCGTATTTCTCACCTACCTTGAGTTTAAGATTGCGAGCAATAAGCTCCTGATTTTTGGTTCTTTCACTTGCTGGTAAGTTCATTACATAAGCTTCTCCTTCTGCACTGAGCAAATCAAAGCAAAGCTCTTTGCCACTCTTAGTAGTGAAAGTTATACCTTTGGATTGTTTGGATACTGGATAGAATGGAATGGCATTGGGTTTAGCCTCCATTTCCTCCATGGTTGGAATTGTACCATAATCAAAGAGGAACTCTTCTTGAAGGTCTACCCCATAATCAACGGTTCTTACCTGACCTTCTGCTGGGCCTTCCCAATCATACCTGAAGTCAAGCATCTTACCAAGAGAGAAGATTCTTGAATTGATCATAATGGTATACCGATCAAGAGAAGGCATTTTCTGAACATCACTTGGAGTAAGCAACCTACTAGCTGTAATATCGGTATCGGTTACTATACCAGCAATGAATTTAGAGATGTTCATAAAAGTTTTAGCATCCACGGGATTAGAGAGAATATCATCATCCTCTCCATTCTGTTCCCTAATGGTTACTTCATAACCACTGGGAAGTTTGAAGGTAAATGTCTTACCGTAAAGTGTTTGATTTTCCATTGTGTTGAGTTGTTAAGTATACGAGTAAATATAGTGGATTATAACGAAAAAGGGAGAGTTCATTGCTGAGCTCTCCCTTGATGATTCACTATTACAGCTTCTCGCAAGTATCTACTGAGAACTCCAAATCCTCCAGAGTGTTATCCGAACTCATTCGGTCTAAGTCCTGTCCGTTTACCTTGCAAGGCCATACCCCGGTGCAAGTCCAGGAGTTAAGGATAGATACTCCATCCTCGGCCAGCTCATTGATGAGTACCGTTTCCTTATACTGGCTTGGAGTTAAACCCCCACCAAGCAACATATCCTGAACTGACATAAGCCAATCCCATAACCAAGTATCTGACCCAGAAGTAGTTTCCAATTTGGAAGCTGTTAAGTTTCCAACTGATACTCTACCAGCTGTTTTTACATCGTAATTTACATCACCATGTGAAACTTGTTCAATACTTACCTCTGGTATACCAACCTTCTGAAAGAGGAATGCGTTTATGGGATGTTTGACAAATACAATTTGCCATAAGAACTTCTTCCTCGGATTTTTTACTTTAGCTCCTGCCATAGTATTATATCATTTATTTGTTTATTACTGTGCGGATATGGATATCTCACCAGTGCTCTTATTTACCGAAACATCTATGATAACATCCATCTCTATATCCTGCATTGGAACAATTTCCTTATACTTCAGCTGAGCCTTATACTTACCCTGACGAACATCTGCCTCGTTATTAACCTGAAGATCCTCATAGCTCTGTGCATCCTGATCTCCCAACCACTCATAAGAGGTAATTGCATTACGAGTCTGAAGGTCATCCAGAATATCCTTTGCTTCATAGTAAATCCTCTTCCACGTTTCAAAGGTATTAGGCTCTTCTATATAGCTCTCCAGAATAGGCCGAAGGTTCTTCTTCAGGTAAAGATTGAGACGTACTATTGAAATGAACTTTTCGGAGTCATCCACGGGATTGGAAGTGAATCCATTCCAAAGCATAGTACGCTGGCCCTGAGTACGAGTGTTCTTGATTACGAACAAGTTCATGTACCACTGAGCAAACTCGTTAAGAGTATCTATATCAGCAGGACCACCCAAGTTCTTCATCACTGGTCCAAGTGCCGAAGCAATTACACCACGGTTCATACCAGAGAAGGAATACCAAGGTCCATAAGTAGAAGCACAAGTTGCATCAAGTCCAGCTACAGAACCTAATACATCGCATTTTTGGAGAGAACCATTTTCGTTGTAGTACTTGATACCACCTCCGAAATATGCTACCTCCTTCTTAGGACCAATGGTCTGAACCATAGTCTTCAGAGCGGTTAATGTTTCATCAACCGTAGCAGGAGTACGGGTTCCGGCTGCATACTTTGGTACCTCTACATAGAGCATATTCTCGAATGTAGTATGTACATCATTAGCTACTTCAGTATATACCTCCATATAACTATCCAGATGCTGATGTATGTGAGAGAGTACTACAGAGTATGCCTCATAGTAAACCTTGCTAGCATTGTAAGCAGAGATCCACTCATCCTTACCCGGATTTGTACCAGCAGTTCCCTCGGAGCATTCCATGTATACATTAGTATCACTTACTTCATCAGCATCAACGGTTCCAGAAGTAATCTTACCGATCATAACGGTAGAATTCCAGTTGGAGAACTGACGGAGTATGGAAACTATGTCTTCCATGGTCTGTATACCAGTTGCCAGAGTTTCCATAGTTCCCTGGCCATCACCTTCTTTTCCCTGAATTGCCTCGAACGTAATGTTTGGAGCATTATCCAAGAAATTCTGTAAAGTATTTACATTGATAGAAGGAGTAGTTACACCGTCAGTAGTATTTGCAGATACCGCTGAGAAGAACAGAGTCTCATTCAGTATACTATCATAAGTTGGTATACTAGTTTTCTCATCCCTTGCACCATACTGAATGATACTTGCACGGAGTGTTGGCTCTGTGGATACATTCAATTTTAAGTAGAAGGGACGATTCAAATTTACCCCAGTATTATCAAGTACCGGAGAACCTGCTTCCCGAGTACGAATAGCCATATTCATTGTAAGGCTATTCTCTGCTCCACTTGGATCAGAAATTACTATGGATATAATTGCTGAACCGCCTGGAACTGAAGTTGATGGTGCACTGAGTGCTGCAGCTGCTGGAGTTACAGCCATTGGTTTTGCCCATCCATAACTAGCTCCCTTACCAGCTACTCTAGATACTCGAACTTTTGCACCCATTTCCAGGGCTTTCATTATGTTCGATACTGAACCATCCGGAACTATCTCCGAACCAAAGATACGAATGAACTGAGATGGGCTTGAAATCAAATCACTTGGGTCTTCGAACGGACCCTTAGTAGTCATAGCTACCATGTTGACTACGCCCAACAGAGGCACACTCGATTGCACGTTCAGGTTCTTAAAGTTGAACCTTACTCTTGGAGTCTGTGGCATATTTAATTATATTAAAGTGTTATTAAGCAATAAATAATCCATTTGTTGACCAGAAAATGGGAACTGATAATTCCCAGCTCTAATTCTGGTATTTCTATCCATTGTATTAAGGTTAGGATCAGACTCCTTAACCTTATCCAAAAGTATTTTTAATTTTTTGTCCATATTATGGTACTTTTAATGTATAATCGGCATTCTCTAGAAGTACAGAAATATCTTTTATAGGAGTAATTACCTCTGGAGGAGTATTTTTCTCTATGAGGCAATCCTGTACTTCGAATTGATATACTTTTTCCATTAACCCGTTTTCCAGGTCTGGCATATTGTAAAAGTTAACTATCCTAAGGTATATGTTACCTGTGAATAGGAACTCGGGTTCATCGTAGGGTTTTAAGTAACCTCTTTGTGGTACTGACCAGAACATAATTTGATGCAGCAATCTCATGTGTTCTGCAGAGTGAGCACACAATCTTATGTTCATGTATTGTGATAGGGTTTCATAGGGTACTTCTGTTGCTGTATAACCTATGCCCTCTTCTTTCTCGATTATTTGTCTCGGTAGTCCTACATCACCAGGATAAAATCCTTCTGAATCAACTACTATTCTCGGGGTTTCTTTTATACCTCGGGAATGATTATTGCCTACTCCAAAGATACCTATATAGAAACCCTTATCATCTATTATCTTTTTAAGATCTTCCTTAAACCTTTCAGCATTTTCTGCACTTGTTGGAAGATAGTCTTCTGGGTTTATAGTGTAGCCCAATTCAATGGCCATATTCAATAGAGCCATGTATATGGACCTCTCTATAATTTCCTGAGAATTTACCATTTTACTTGATTGGGTCTTACACCATATTTTTGAAGTTCTCTACGTATCTCTGTTAGGATAAGTTGCTTTAACATATTCTTACCACCAACAGCTTTAAGAGATGGTGACCATACTGGTCTTGATGGAATCCTACCATCATTAGATCCAAATTCTAATATTCTGGCTAACTGATTTAATGTTAAACCTTTCTGAGATGATCTTCTTGTTCCAATTGGTAATCCTATCAGAACTCTAGATTTATACCTATATAACCCAACTGACCTTGAATAAAGGCCAGTCAGGTTATAAATAGGATGTTGTCCCCACCTTTTGATAGTAGCTGGGGATAGCGGTTGCCATGTTACTCCACCACCAACTGGAGGTATACCCAAAGTTAATGACTTCTTTACTATTGCAAGTAAGTTTCTTGAGAACTTATCAACGGCTCTGTCATACCCTATCTGCATACTTGGACCAAGGTTACTTACTAAAGCTTCAACCGTTTGCCATTCACCGTTTAGCTTTACTTGAAGAACCAGGTCTGATATTTTAGGTAGAGTGATATTAACCGTTCTTGCCATTGTTAAAAATGTTTATCGTAAAAGTCCTTTAACTTTGAGTAAACAGTTCTAATTACACCGTCCTTATGATAATGGTACTCTCCAGCATAACCGTCTATTCCACCAAGTTTGTTTGCCCATTTCTCTGTCCAGAATTCGTAGTAATTATTCTTTCTATTATGGAATAGGCAATGAATACCACTACATAATCCAACTATGGGTAAATATAATGGCCCAAGTATTCTGGACTGTATGCAATGACCAAACTCGTGATCATAAGCAGGTTCTTTTAATCCTGACCTTTCTGAAAGAAAGATGTAGTTTCCCAAACTTACACCGCCATTCATTGTAGGAGCTACATAGAAAGCAGTGCTTCTTTGTTTAAGAATCCTTTTCTCTCCCCTCAGTACTATCATGTATATTAAACCTGCTAAGTTTTGAGGTAGTTGCCAAATATACAAAAGAACATGTACTAGAGTATGCAATAACTTCCCTAACTTAGTTTTATGGGAATGTTCTTTTAAGATACTGGACATTGCCTATTCTTTCTTAATGGCTGCCTTTATTTTGAGATAATGAGCAAAATATCCGGCAATGAAATACACTATCGGATATAAAATGAGCAAGAATGATACCAGTCCGTTGTCCAGCCATCTCCAAATACAAGAGAAGATTATTACTGAGGCTATTAGCAATGCTACATACAGCCATCCAAGTTTTGATATTTTCATAAGGCTTTTGTTTTAGAAAATGTATACTCCTCCATCGTAGAAGTTAAATAACTCTGACCTATTCACTGACCCAGTAATAACTAAGTAATATACATTGTTATCCCTATTAGGTACGTTAGTAAACTCTGTAGAAGAACCAACTATTACATCTCCATCTTCATAAGTCACACTCTTTAATAATTGGGTTCTTGCCTTATTATAAATGAATATCGTAGTTTCTGTACCGGGTGAATGAGGAGAAATACCCACAGTAAAATTAATGGCAACTTTTGATGGAGTTGGTAGTTCTACAGCACTGGTCACATATTTCAAATACATAACCACCTTTTTATTGGTATCCATACCAACTACTATATTACCAACATCTTCTGCTGTATTAGCATAGAATGTTACTTCATCAATCTTACCACGGTATTTCTCGTAGAACTCTACTACTGCATTACAATCTTCGAAAGTACCTTTTGTACGGGGTCCTAAATCTACCACCAAGTCATAAGGATATGGTTCACCTTTCCTTAAGTCCATACCTATGAAACTTGTTGTGTATAAATCCTCCAAACTCAATCCCCAAGCTGGATCTTGAATGCTGCCAGTTGGGAAGGTATTAGCTATGGATTTAGAAGTTAGTACACCATCAAGTAAATTTATCCTATAAATTAAAGTATCACCAAAGTTAACCTTGGTAGTACCACTTATAGTGTTAGTACCATAGTGATCTTTATCTACATTTAATCCTCCTAAGAAAGTATCCGTAGCAGTACCGTACTTTCTTAAGTAAACTCTGATGTTTAATACCCAGTTATTTTCTGACTTAACAGATATCATAGGAGTTATATTCCCCTCTGATGATAACCTGCTAGTAATTACATAAGGATCATTACTAAATGGTACATTTACAATTCTTGAAGTTAATGGGTTTTCTGGGTTACCTTGTACTATGGATAATCCAATACCAGAATTATTCTCAAACTGATATGTCAGAGTTTTTGGCACTGTTTTACTTGTACCATTCTGTGAAGCAAAAAAAGCAGTAAGCATCCTACTTATAGTTTGTCACGTTTACAAATGCTCTAAAGGTTATATTAGTAGTCGACGACGTTGTAGGCACAAAGTGAATAGTATATACCTTTCTACCAGATGTAGCAGTAAATCTATCAACACCATCTGCTTTATATACTATACCTACTTGATCAGCAAACTGTACAGTAACACCATATGGAACGTCTATTACAGCATCACGGAATGGACCATTCTTTATTTGTGCAGTAAGCAAACTTTGAACTTGTACTTTCAGGGTTCCAGAGGTTAAATTAGTAGTTAAGTTCTCCCCTGGGATAATAGTTCTGTAACCCGAGGGGAACATCGTCAGCACAACATCGTTCGGCTTGACGTATGCCTTCGTAGCGAAATTCGATATACCTGCCATATCAAGCATACCCGTTTCAATACCGTCGCTCTCTATGCTCGATATTATTTCGTGGTCGGACGAATAATAGTTACCCACCCAATCCATGACGTAAGTCTGGTCAATCAAGTAGGTATGTATCGTGGAGCCTCCGCTGAACAGGAACACCGAGTAGTCCGACGACGACGAATCATTCGCTATGATCGCTATCTTACCATCAGCGCACGCAACGCAGAATCCTAAGTTCAGACCGTCAGAGGTACTTCTCAGACCGGTTCTGTAAAGCAGTCCGTTGAGAAGCTCCTGCAAATTGTTCGCGGAATTTGGGTCCCACGTACTCGCCGTGGTTTCATCATACAGCGTAGGAGCGGCTACGTTAACCTTCTCGGCCGCAAGAGATTCGATCGGCGTAGGCTCCGAACCACCGGTACCTATACCGGCGACTTTCAACCAGTCCCCTGTCAGCACATCCAGTACATACGCATCATCCGTGGGGTTGCTTTCGATGTGACGCCCCTGTTTCTGGTACAGTGTAATATACTCCCCGTTGGCAAGCTCCATGTTCACCAGCATCGTGTACGTTCTCCCGTAGTGGTGGTTGTACCACGTGACTCCGTAGTAGCACTGAACCTTCGAACCGGTACCTCCGATAACATAGGAGGCGAGAAGTTGTCTGAAACAATTGTTCGACTGGTGGTACCCCGAGTTGTAGATCATCTGCTTTACGAAGGCGTCCATCTTCAAGCCCGTTAAACTCGGAAACGCGAATTGACCCGACAGCGTTATCGGTTTGTCGGAAGTAGCCGCTATTACGTCAGACGTATAGATAGTCCCCTGACTATTCAGCGACCACGATTTAGTCCACGTTGACAGCACATCCTGAATGAACTCATTGTCCCCTGATTTTTGTGTAGTCACATTACCGGCTTTTTGGTACATACCGACTGGAATAGAACTCCCTCCGATACCGAACAACACCGTAAACGTCTTACTCTGTCCAGAATTGTAAAAAGCGACTCCCCAGTATGTTTCAGACGTATTGTTTACTCCCGTCAAGAAACGGAAATTGGTGTTCGCCCCGCGGAAACCCAGTGCATACAAAATCCGCTCTATGGTCGTAGTCAGCAATACCTCGCTCCCCTGTACCGGAGCCAAGAACCGTGTGTTGGTTCCGTAGGTCTGTTTCAGGAGAGCATCAAAATCGAGCGTCCCTAATTTAGTCCACGCTGTACCGTTTATTATGTTCGTAACGAAGTTATCATCTATTGGGGAATCAGTGACGTAGTTTCCTTGTCTCTGAAAGAAGGTGACCGGAACAGCACCATTCTCAAAGCCAAAGAACACAGCGTATGTCCGCGTGTAATAAGCATCATAAAAGACGATCCCAAAATATTCCTGCTTAGAAGTACCGCCCGGAATAGTCACCGACCCGCAAACGAACCGAAAGAAACTGTCTTTTCTGGAACCGGTATTGTAGAACAGCTGCCCCAGCATTGAAATGATGGTTTGTCTGTCGGTAGTGTTGCCAATCGCATACTGGGTAGCATACGACAGAATAGCCCCTATGAATACCCCTGAATTCATAAGGGCATTCTTCCACACAAATTTCTGTGTGTCAGATACCTGAATCTGTTCGTTACCGTCAGGGTTTACCTTCTCAGTGAGAGAATTTATATCTACGAACTTTGCCATATCTATTGATTGTTTTTAGTATCTCTCCAACCAGCTTTAACTTCTGAAGTACCGAACGTAGCAACTGTGTTATTAAACATAGCTACTACTAAACTGTCTGTTTTTTGGATTACTGTTAAATAAGCCTCGGATTGTAATGCAGTTACTACATTTGAAATTGTAGTTCTGAATACTAAAGTTTTTCTTCTTTCTACTCCTGTTTGGTTAATATCAGAAGTTATGAGTGATTCTGAACTCCC
>ULWS01054145.1_pt1 | contig 26032 bp, 27 predicted proteins | sample 1960591 | NCBI WGS metagenome assembly ULWS01 (sample SAMEA4835818, study PRJEB28245) | human gut metagenome | biome: gut microbiome; material: fecal sample | place: Denmark | collected 2008
GTAAATACCGCTATGGTTTTACTCCTGACTCTCCCTTTGGAAGTGTTAATGGATCATTATTGGACAAAGACCTATGCCAAGCGTATTCCGAGATTTACTGAATTGGTTCTGGAATATTACGAACGCTGGCAAAATGGAGAGTTGGATATGGATAAGTTAAAAGAAGATTTGTGGGAGTATGGCGGTGTTAAATTAGTAGAAGGAGAGGGCGAAACAACATGAAATATATAATTGGAATTATCGGAATTGTGTGTCTGGCGGGAGTAATAGCATTAAAAGCAATTAGTGCGTCTACAACTTATATGGATGACTCTTTCCGATGGGGAGGACGAGATGGGTATTAAAAATGATTGTCGAAGAAACGCAGAGGGATATTCAGACCCGACTGCCTATGAAGCGCTGAAGAACATGGAGCAGGAAGAGGAACGGTTCCACAAATTATTGGACATTATCTTTGCTCTTTGTGAGTTGTCAGATTTTCATATTGAGGAACGGATCGTTATCAAGGACAAACGAACGGGACGAATTTGGAGGTGATTATTTATGTGTGATGGAGTTAGAGAAACAAGTTGTACTAGATGTGAGCATAGAGAAGTTTGTGTTTATAAGGACAAATATCTTCAATATTTAAAAGGATTTGAAGATTTTCATAATGGGTATTTGGATGATGTTTCTTTTATCAGAAAAGATGATCCGAAATGCAAGTTCTTTTTGAGAAAATCCGAATCCAATTTCCGTGGAGGTACGACGTTATGAATGATTTTCAGAAAGCAATTGATACGATTACGAAAGCATTTGAAGACCTTGCAGCCAAGATAAAAGAGATAGCGGACACTCTGAATGAAGCGTTTGGATTCTCAGACGCCGAGAAAGAGAAGAAAAAGAGTCTAAGCTCTCCGGCTCGATATGGGATGTCTTTGAAAAAATTCCGAAGAGAATCTTTCATTAAACAATATTCTTATCATCCGATTGCCCGGAAACATTTGCCTTACCAGAGGAGAAACTATTAAAAATGTCTATACAAAACTTGAAGGTGGGTGAAAATTACGCCCACTTTTGAGTTTTGAAAAACGGGCTTTGGTCACTTTTATTTGGGCTTTTTGGAAAATGAGGGGAATTTTGGGGAAGGATTCGGACGATTTTGGTTAAATTTGTGGTCATTTGCCCACTTTGTGCCCACTTTTAAAACCCCGATTTGGTCAGTAAAAACCCAGTATTTATGCGGGTTTGCGGGCTCAAAGCCCACTTTCCCACTTTTTTTCTTAAACTATTATGATAGAAAGTTTAAATATATATAGTAATAGCGAAAAAAAAGTGGGTTTTTGGCCACGAGTAAAAAATGGAGGAAATCATGAGCAAGATTAGTTGGGAGAGCTTATATGAAAATTTCAAGTCAATTTATCCGAGGTTGTCGCGGTCATCCGTATATTTTCGTCCGTTTGGGTATATGAGTATAGTGGTGTACTTTGAAGATGGGATGAGAATGGTTTATGACGATCTCAGAAAACAGGCTTATATCACAGGTTGAAGAAAATGTCAAGAGCTAATAAAAAAATCTTTTCTTTATCAACGGTTTATGGTATAGTATAAGTGCCACACAATCAAATATCGCAAATTCGTTTAAGAGAATTCATTTTGGTAAAAAGTGTATTCTCTCTTTACTCATACCCTTAAACGGAGCGAGATTGTGTGGCAACAATGGGAGATGCATTTTTTCGGTGCGTCTTCTGTTGGAGGCGCACTTTTTTATTTTGCGAAATATGAATAATAGAGGGATTCGAGTATGGGAGATTCAAATAGTAAAGATGGTAAAAATAGCAATCTGAAAGGAATTGGAGGCATTTTATTAACAAGTGTGGCCGTACCAATAGCCGATAAAGTTATAGAAAAAATTGCGGACAAAATAGATGAACAATCAATCGAGAAAACCATTACTGTTCCTATGCTTTATACTCGTATTCATTTAACGTTGGAACAAGCTGTAAAATCGGTGGAGGCTGTTGGGCTAAAGGCGATTCCGGTTGAAATACATATTCAACAGGCAAATATCAAGTATAAAGATTGCTTTGAGAATCAAGTTGTCGCTTCTGAACCGAAGCAAAATAAAAAAGTGAGACCTGGAACAGGCGTTCGTTTGATTTTTGTGACAAAAGAAGTTATTGCAGAAAGTCAAAAACTATTTGATGAAACACGGAGAACCCAAATAGAGGTCAAAGAACGAACTAAGGAAAACTTTTCTGTAGCTGTGAAGAAGACAAAACAAGGAGTAGCAAAAATATTTAAAAGAGATAACAAAGAAAAAATATTAGGGGAGGATATACCAAATGAGTAAAGGTGGAAAAAATAAGAGAAGTACGGCCGGATTGATATTGGATGTGATACTCACGTTATGTACTGGTGGATTATGGTTAATCTGGATATTGATACGGTATCTCAGAAATAATAGTTAAAATTGAATATTGGTTAAGTGAGACAGAGATTCTTTGACGGGTCCCTGTCTTTTTTTAAAATTTTTATTTGGTATTTTTTGCGCGCGAAAAAAACATAGACTGTTATGAAGAGAGAGGGTTAAAACAGCCATTCTCTCTTTTATTTTGGAGAAAGGAGCTATTTTCTAATGGATGAAATTCAAAAAACATTAAAGACGTCTTTGATACCATGACAGAAAAACAGCAAAAAGTTGTTTGTGCTTTGGTCGGCTTTGCTTTAATTGACGAATCGGATGATATCATTGAGCATCATGGTGTAAAGGGAATGAAATGGGGAGTTCGTCGTTATCAGAATTATGACGGTTCATATACTCGAAAAGGATTGGAACGTTATAAAAAAGCTGAATCTGATTATGAAAAAGCAAAAGAAGCACAGAAAAATGGCATCGGTTCAAGCTCTGATGTACGAGTAGCAAAAAGAAAAATGAGCAAGGCTTATGGTAAATTGAAATACGACAAAATGGCGGATGAAGGTAAAAAATTATATTCAAAAGGCAAAACAATTACAAGCAATACCAGTAAAACAGTGACTACAGAAATTGCTGTCGTTGCTGGTGCTAATATTGTTTCTGCTATTTTGGCAAACACTGGAAGCCTCAAGTTAGCATCTATAAGCGGCTCTACAATCGCAATGGGCGGAACAGCTATAAATGCGATATTGACAGCAAAAACCAGGTCAGAGAATAAAAAATTAAGAGCATATTACGCTCATCACTAATGGATTGGAGGCTCATCTATGCTTGAAAGTGAATTTCAAAACAAATTGATTCAAGAGTTAAAAAGAATGTTCAAAGGCTGCATCGTTACAAAACTCGATGCCAGTCATATTCAGGGCATTCCCGATTTGTTAATTCTTTATAACGATAAATGGGCCACCTTAGAATGTAAAAAAAGTGTACGCGCCAAGAAACAGCCAAATCAAGAATATTATGTTGGACGAATGAATGAGATGTCATTTTCAAGATTTATTTGTCCGGAGAATAAGGAGGAAGTGTTATATGATCTTCAACAAGCATTCCGCTCTTGAAGGGCAACACGCCTTTCTTGGTGCGAGTAAATATCATTGGATCAATTATGATGAATCCAAAGTTGCCGAGTCATATTCAAAATTTTTGGCAACTCAAAAAGGAACTGAACTTCACGATTTTGCAGCGAGATGTATTACTCTCGGTCAAAAACTTCCAAAATCACAGAAAACATTAAATATGTATGTGAATGATGCCATTGGTTTTAAAATGATTCCAGAGCAGCCCCTGTTTTATTCGGAGAATTGCTTTGGTACAACAGATGCAATCGTGTTTCGAAATCGGATGCTTCGTATTCATGATTTAAAAACAGGTGTCATTCCAGCACACATGGAGCAGCTTGAAATATATGCGGCTCTTTTTTGTTTGGAGTATAAAATTAAACCGGCTGATATCGACATAGAGTTGAGAATTTATCAGAGCAATCAGATTTTATATGAAAATCCAACAGCAGAAATCATCGTTCCAATCATGGATAAAATTATTACATTTGACAAAGTAATTAACAAAATCAAAGAACAGGAGGGCTAAATTATGAATCCTATTGCGGAAGAAATTTTAATGCATTATGGAATGCCTCGCCGTTCTGGACGCTATCCATGGGGCTCTGGTGAAAATCCATATCAGCATAGCGGAGATTTTCTGAGTCGAATAGATGAGTTGAAGAGTCAGGGAATGAGTGATACGGAAATTGCAAAAGCTATGGGATTAACTACCACACAATATCGTACACAGAAATCATTGGCTAAAGATGAGAGGCGTGCACTGGATGTGGCAAGGGCGAAGTCTCTTAGGGAAGATGGACTAAGTCTAAATGAAATCGCAAAAGAGATGGGTTTTGCAAATGACTCTTCTGTTCGCTCTCTTCTGAACGAGAATTCTGAGGTTCGTATGAACCAGGCCAAGACGACTGCCGAGTTTATCAAAAAGCAGATTGATGAAAAAGGAATGATTGATGTCGGCGCCGGCGTGGAACGTGAGCTTGGAATTTCTAAAGAGAAACTGAACGAAGCGCTCTACATGTTGGAGATGGAAGGCTATCCCGTCTATGGTGGTCGAGTGGATCAGATAACGAATCCGGGAAAGAAAACCACACTTCGAGTAATTTGCCCGCCTGGAACAGAGCATAAGGAAATTTATGATTTTGAGAATATCAATTCTCTGAAAGATTATGTCTCTCATGACGATGGAGAATCCTTTGATCCGAAATTTGTCTATCCGAAAAGCATGGATTCAAAAAGACTTCAAATTCGCTATTCCGAAGATGGTGGGGAATTAAAGGATGGCGTTGTTGAGATTCGAAGAGGTGTTGATGATTTGTCTTTGGGAGAATCGCATTATGCACAGGTACGAATTTTGGTTGACGGAAGTCATTACATTAAAGGTATGGCGGTTTATTCCGATGACTTGCCGGATGGTGTAGATGTTGTGTTCAACACCAATAAGAAAAAAGGAACTCCTAAAATGGATGTTTTAAAACCAATCAAAGATGATCCGGATAACCCGTTTGGTTCTTTGATTAAAGAAGGCGTTAATGATCCCGACAACCCGACTTCTGTGAAAGGCGGTCAGAGCTATTACTATGATAAGAATGGTAAGAAGCAGCTTTCACTAATAAATAAGCGTGCGGAAGAAGGAGACTGGGGAGAATGGGCGGATAAACTTCCATCACAGTTCTTATCTAAACAGAGTCGAACCTTAATTAAGAAACAACTTAATCTGGCAGCAGCAGATAAGCAATCAGAATTTGATGAGATTTGTTCTTTGACTAATCCGACTGTAAAGAAAGCTCTTCTAAAATCTTTTGCTGATGATTGCGATGCAGCGGCAGTCCATTTACAAGCGGCAGCTCTTCCTCGTCAGAAGTATCAGGTTATTCTTCCTTTAACTTCTATTAAAGATAACGAAGTTTATGCTCCGAACTATAAGAATGGAGAAACTGTGGCTTTAGTTCGTTATCCGCATGGAGGAACCTTTGAGATTCCCGTTCTGACAGTAAACAACAAACAAGCTGAGGGAAGAAGAGTTCTTGGGAACACGCCGGCGGATGCCATCGGAATCAATAAAAAAGTAGCAGATAGACTTTCTGGAGCAGATTTTGATGGTGATACCGTTATGGTCATTCCATGCAACTCATCCAATAGTAGAGTGAAAATCACATCGACTCCACAGTTGAAAGGTCTTGAGGGATTCGATCCTAAGATGGCGTATGGAACAGTCAAAAAGGGTGGTGACTACTATAACGAAAGCGGTCAGAAGATTAAGATTATGAATAATACTCAGACAGAAATGGGTAAAATTTCAAATCTGATTACTGACATGACGTTAAAAGGAGCTACTCAGGATGAATTAGCAAGAGCGGTCCGCCATAGTATGGTTGTTATCGATGCAGAGAAGCATAAACTCGATTATAAAAAGAGTGAGCAAGATAATGGAATCACAGCCCTGAAGAAAAAATACCAGGCTCATGAAAATGATGATGGTTATGGTGGAGCTGCTACGTTGATTTCAAGAGCAAAGTCTGAAACCTCAGTGTTAAAAAGAAAAGGAAGTCCGATTATCGATAAAGAAACCGGCGAGCAAAGCTGGAAGACTGTTCGAGAGGAGTATGTGGATAAGAATGGGAGAACCCAGGTACGAACTCAAAAGAGTACCAAGATGGCAGAAACCAGAGATGCTCGGACACTTTCATCTGGAACTCCTCAGGAAGAGGCGTATGCGGACTATGCTAATACCATGAAGGCCCTGGCTAATCAGGCTCGTAAGGAGATGATTAGTAGTGGGAAAATAGCTTACTCCGCTTCTGCAAAACAGACTTATCAAGTTGAAGTGGACTCTCTTATGTCAAAGTTGAATGTTGCTTTAAAGAATGCCCCTAGAGAACGTCAGGCACAGACCATGGCTAATTCTATTGTGGCTGCTAAAAAGAAAGACAACCCAGACATGACAAAAGCCGAAATCAAGAAGGCTAATCAACAGGCTCTTACTGCGGCTCGTACCGCTGTTGGTGCAAAGAGAACGCCTATCGAGATTACAGATCGTGAATGGGAAGCAATTCAAGCGGGAGCTATTAGCGAGAATAAACTTACCCAGATTCTTAACAACACAAACATAGATACTGTCAGACAAAGAGCCACGCCTCGTGCGACAACAACACTAAGCCCAGCAAAAGCAAATAGAATCGCAGCCTTGAATGCTTCGGGTTATAGCACTGCTGAGATAGCAGAAGCTTTAGGTGTATCGAGTTCTACAGTGTCGAAGTATCTGAATGGAAAGGAGTGAACAAAGTAAAATGGCAAGCAAATGTATGCTTACAACTGTTGATAATCCTTTTGATCCATTTGAACAGTTCACTTCATGGTTCATGTTCGATGAGGAAAAAGGTTATCATACATGTTCGTATCTTGGAAGAATTGCGAGAACATCCGATCAACTTTCAGAAGAAGAAAATGAGTTGGAAAATGAACGAGCAATTGATGAAATTTTGAAATATGATTTTCGGAATATCTATAAAAAAGTTGTGCAAAAAACATAATCATACTGCGGTGTAATGGTATAGGGGGGTGTCGCAAAAAATGCACCCCCTCTGTCATCGCGGCGGTCTTTGAAAATTCCCCGGGGGTATTTTTCGGAGAATGTTTTTACCTTCCGGCAGTATTTAACAGAGCTCATAAGGTTGACTAAGTAATAAGCTGTGGTTCTTTTTACTCTTTTTTCTCCTTTCGGTAAAAAAGTTGCAGTCAGCTTTGTGGGTTCTTTTAAATACTGCCAGAAAACTTTTATGAATCTATTGAAAAACACATGGGAAGGAGACAGTAAATGGCTAGAAAAGTAAAGAGTTCCGAATCGACAAGCTCTTCCAAAAAGATTCGCCCTGCTTTGACTCCGGAAGCAAGAGAACTTCAAATGATTTCTCTGGCTGTTGACTTGGCTGAAAAGCAATTACTGGAGGGGACTGCTTCTTCTCAAGTCATTACGCATTATCTGAAATTAGGATCTTCCAGAGAAAAGCTAGAACAAGAACGACTAGCAGAAGAGAATAATTTAGCCAGGGCAAAAGTGAGGGCTATTGATTCCACTGACGAAATTAAAGATCTCTATAAAGATGCCATCAATGCATTTCGTATATACAGCGGACAGGGTAACGACGATGATTAGGACATATGCAGAACTATCAAAATTGAAGACTTTTAAAGAACGATACGAGTATCTTCGTTTAGGCGGAGTTGTCGGGACAGACACTTTTGGATTTGACCGATATTTGAATCAGATTTTTTATCGGTCTACAGAATGGAAGTCAGTTCGTGATTTTGTGATTGTGAGAGATAATGGATGCGATCTTGGAATAGAAGGACATGAAATATATGGGAAAATATTGATTCATCATATGAATCCAATTTCCGTAGAGGATATTTTAAAAAGAAGCGATTTCCTTTTAAATCCCGAATATCTCATCTCAACAATTCTTACAACACATAATGCCATTCATTACGGAGACGAAAGTCTTCTCATTACAGAACCTATTGTTCGAAGCAGAAATGATACATGTCCCTGGAAACGTTGATGGAGAGGAGGTTATGGAGATTATGGAAAGCGTACTTACATCAATAAAAAAAATGCTTGGTATTACAGAAGAGTATGAACACTTCGATTCAGATATTATCATGCATATCAATTCGGTGTTTATGATTTTGACTCAACTTGGCGTTGGTCCGCCATCAGGATTTTCTATTCGAGATAAAACTTCCACATGGAAAGAATTTATTTCTGATGAAACAAAGCTACAGTTAGTAAAATCTTATATGCATATGAAAGTAAAATTGCTATTTGATCCCCCTTTGAGTTCTGCGGTAATAGCCTCAATGGAAAAGATGATTGCTGAAGCGGAATGGCGATTAAATGTAGCAGCGGAAACTGATATCGAAAAATCGGAAGATCATGAATCATACGATGGTGAATACAAGATAACACCGAAAGCGTTCGATTCTCAGACATTGGATACAGAAAATAAGATTCTTGAGCGAAACATTGTGATAACAGAAGTTCCATATTATGAAACCGGAAACGAAGCAAATGGAATAACATCTTACATTGCAAAGGAGGGAAATTCAAAATGAGTGATGAAGAAATGCTGCAACATTATGGAATCCTCGGAATGAAATGGGGAGTTCGTAGGACACCAGCACAGCTTACAAGAGCGAATGGGAGAGCTGGTAAAACGGAAAGTTCTGATGAAATAAAAAAGATGTCTGATTCAGAACTTCGTTCAAAGATTAACCGTCTCCAGATGGAAAAGCAGTACAAGCAGCTAACCAGTTCAGAAATTTCAGTTGGAAGAAAATTTGTTCAGGATGTTCTGACAAATGCTGCAAAGCAGACCGCTACCAATTATGTATCAAAATACATGACGAAAGGTATTGATGCGGCTATTAAGAAAGCAACAGGCAAGTAGGTGATTTAATTATTATGGCATTATCAAACACAGCCGTTCCCAAATACTACGGCATGTTTCGAGATGCCGTAATAAGAGGGGAGATACCCGTTTGCAAAGAAATCTCTATGGAGATGAATCGAGTTGATGATTTAATAGCTAATCCAGGTATTTATTACGACGATCAAGCGGTCGAGGGATGGATTGCTTATTGTGAATCGGAACTGACATTGACGGATGGTTCTGACTTGAATCTGCTTGATTCGTTTAAATTATGGGGAGAGCAGGTTTATGGATGGTATTACTTTGTTGAGAGGAGCGTATGGGAGCCAAGTTCCGATGGGCATGGTGGGCGTTATGTAAATAAAAGGATTAAGCAGCGATTGATAAAAAAGCAATATCTTATTGTGGGGCGTGGTGCTGCAAAATCTTTGTATGACACATGTATTCAGTCATATGGATTAAACATTGATCCTTCTACAACACATCAAGTTACAACTGCGCCTACAATGAAACAGGCTGATGAAGTAATGTCGCCATTCCGTACAGCAATTACTCGATCACGAGGTCCTTTATTCCGGTTCCTCACAGAAGGTTCTTTGCAGAATACAACCGGTTCTAAAGCGAAGCGAATGAAGCTTGCTTCTACCAAAAAAGGTATTGAGAATTTTCTCACTGGTTCGCTTTTGGAAGTAAGACCGATGTCCATAGCAAAGCTTCAGGGATTACGTCCTAAAATTTCCACAGTGGACGAGTGGTTATCAGGAGACACGAGAGAAGATGTTGTTGGTGCTCTTGAACAAGGTGCATCGAAGCTGGATGACTACATTATCGTTGCTACGAGTTCTGAGGGAACTGTAAGAAACGGAGCAGGCGATACCATCAAAATGGAGTTACTGGACATCCTCAAAGGGGAGTATGTTAATCCACATGTGTCTATTTGGTGGTATAAATTGGATTCCATTGATGAAGTTGGAAATCCAGATATGTGGTTAAAGGCAAATCCCAATATCGGTAAAACAGTAAGCTATGAAACATATCAGCTTGATGTGGAGAGAGCTGAAAAATCTCCCGCCGCGAGAAACGATATTTTGGCAAAAAGATTTGGTTTACCGATGGAAGGTTATACCTATTATTTTACATATGAAGAAACACTTCTTCATAAAAAGAGAAGTTATTGGCAGATGCCGTGTTCTTTGGGCATTGATCTATCACAAGGTGATGACTTCTGTGCTTTTACATTTTTATTTCCATTATCAAATGGTTCTTTTGGAATCAAAACCAGAAACTACATTTCTTCATCAACTCTGATGAAACTTCCAGCAGCAATGAGAATTAAATACGATCAGTTTATGGAAGAAGGGAGCTTGATTGTTCTTGAAGGCACCGTTCTCGATATGATGGAAGTGTATGAGGACTTGGATAATCATATCACTGAATTTGGATACGATGTTCGATGTCTGGGATATGACCCGTATAACGCAAAGGAATTTATTGAGCGATGGTCTTCTGAAAACGGACCGTTTGGAATTGAAAAAGTGATACAGGGAGCTAAAACAGAATCCGTTCCATTGGGAGAGTTAAAGAAACTTTCAGAGGAGCGGATGCTTCTGTTTGATGAAGAACTTATGACTTTTGCGATGGGGAATTGTATTGTCATGGAAGACACGAATGGAAATAGAAAATTATTGAAAAAGAGATACGACGCAAAGATTGATGCCGTAGCAGCGATGATGGATGCGTTCGTTGCTTTTAAATTAAATCGAGATGCTTTTGAATAAGGAGGTGACGAATTCAAAATGGAAGTTACAATTGGTTCCAGGATTAAACATGCCTGGAACGCTTTTTTAAACAGAGATCCAACAAGTTACTATAGAGACATAGGAGTTGGATATTCATACAGACCAGATCGTCCGAGGCTTACAAGAGGTAATGAGAGATCTATTGTTACTTCTGTATATAATCGGATTGCGTTGGATTGTGCTTCAATCAGTATTCAGCATGTTCGTTTGGATGATTCGGAAAGATTTCTTGAAAAAATTTCATCGGGATTGAATGATTGTTTAAATCTATCAGCCAATATTGATCAGACTGGTAGGGCTTTTCTTCAAGATATTGTTTTGTCAATGCTTGATGAAGGATGTGTAGCGATTGTTCCGGTAGATACTGATGACGATCCGGATATTACCGGTTCGTATAAAATCGAATCGATGAGAACTGGAAAAATTATAGAATGGTTTCCGAGTCATGTTAAGGTGAGGGTCTATAACGAGCGAACAGGGTTAAAGGAAGATATTGTAGTCCCTAAAGACACAATAGCAATTATCGAAAATCCGCTTTATGCAGTTATTAACGAGCCCAATTCAACCATGCAGCGTTTGATAAGGAAGTTGAATTTGTTGGATGTTGTTGATGAGCAAAGCAGTTCGGGAAAACTTGATTTGATTATTCAGCTTCCCTATGTAATAAAAACAGAAGCAAGGCGTCAACAGGCTGAGAAGAGGCGTGTCGAGATCGAGCGTCAGTTGGCCGGTTCTAAATATGGTATCGCATATACCGACGGTACGGAACGGATCACACAGTTGAATCGTTCTGTGGAAAATAATCTAATGAAGCAGATTGAATACTTGACGAGTATGCTTTATAGCCAGTTGGGTATCACTCAGAGTATATTGGATGGTTCCGCAGACGAGAAAACCATGTTGAATTATTATAACCGTACCATCGAACCGATTATTGCAGCTATCGTTGACGAATTAAAACGTAAGTTCCTTACTAAAACAGACAGGTCTCAAAAGCAATCGATTCTGTTCTTCCGTGACCCCTTCAAACTTGTACCAGTAGCTGATCTGTCAGAAATTGCTGACAAATTCACAAGAAATGAGATTATGACATCAAATGAAATTCGCCAGATTATTGGTATGAAACCGTCTGATGATCCAAAAGCTGATGAGCTCAAGAATAGCAATATCAGCGAGGCCAAATCTGAGCCTTCAAATGGTAGTTACGATGTCGAACCCAACGAAAGTGATGCTGGAGCCGATTATGACAGCATAGTGAACGAGCTGCTTGACGGTCTTGAAAAGGAGATTGATGAAATTATAGGAAGCTATGTTTCGGATGATGAGGAGGAGCCCTAATGGATATTAACGAACCTCTTCAACACTATGCGTCTCCTTATTACGACCCAGTGAAAGCTCATGAATATTATATGAGAACCAGAGAACTCAAAGGGCGACGTTCCACAACAAAGCTTAATGATGAGGGAAAGAAAGTCTGGGCTTATACAAAAAATGAGATTTCTGGTAAGAAGAAGGAAAAGGTAAAAGAAGAACAGGAAAAACGGAAACAAAAAATTGCTGAGCTGAGAGCAAAAGCCAAGGTGACCCGAGAGCAGATCTCAGCTAAATTAAAGGAACTGAATGCTCAGCTTACCGAGGAATCTTCGTCGAGAAGGAGTAGGGTTGATTCTCGTAAAAAATCTGATTTGGAGGATATTGGAGAAGAAGCAGAAGACCAGAAAGAGCGTATCGATGAAAAGAAGAATACCGAGATTGAACGCTTAATGGCAATAGAAATTCCATCCGGGTTATCCAAAGAAGAAAGGGCAAAGCGAGTAGCGGAGCGAAATGAGAAAATCGCAAAGCTTCGTGATGATGCCAGCGAGGATAAATCTAAGGTGAGTGAGCAGGCGAAAGCTGAAAAAGAAGAGGTGAGAACTTCCGCAAGTCGTAAGAAGAAACGAATTACTGAAGACACCAAAGAAGAAAGGGCTGATAATTCTGCGAATGCTAAATCAGAAAGAGAAAAAGTTAGTGCAGAGTTAAAGGCTGCCGTTACCGCTGCAAGGGAAGCTTATAAAGCAGCAAAAGAAAATCTTGATGCCACTTATGAAGATCTTTATCAGCAAGAGTTTGATAAGATAGCTTCCGAATATAAAGCAGTAAAGAAGAGGAAACGGAGGAAGTAGAAATAGCTTTCGCACAATACTGATAGAAGGAGTGATTTTCAAAATGGAGAAATATGATTTTAGTGGCTGGGCTACTAGAAACGATCTTCTTTGTGTTGATGGTCGAACCATCAAAAAAGATGCGTTTAAAAACCAGAATGGAAAAACCGTTCCGCTGGTTTGGGGGCACACCCATTCCGATCCTAATCGCGTGCTCGGTCATGCGGTTTTGGAAAATCGTGACGAGGGTGTTTACGCTTATTGTAGTTTCAATGACAGTGAATCTGGACTTGCTGCAAAGAAATTAGTGAAGCATGGAGATGTTCGTTCACTTTCCATTTGTGCCGGTCAACTTAAACAGGCAGGAGCAAATGTAGTACATGGCGTTATTTATGAATTGAGCCTTGTTCTGGCTGGAGCTAATCCAGGCGCATTCATTGATTCTGTCATGGAGCATGGTGACGCTTCGGAAGATCGCATGATTATTGGATATGATGAGAATATCATGATTTATCATTCTGCGGATGAAAAAGAAGAGAAGTCCGAAACGCAGGAAGGTAAAACTTCTGAAGAGAAAACGGAAGAAGATGAAGAAACAGTTGAGCAGATATTTGATACGCTCAGCGAAAAGCAGAAAAATGTAATCTATGCAATGTTCGGACAGGCTTTCGGGGAACCGGATAAGCCCGAAGATAAAAACGATGATTCTAAAGGAGGAAAAACCGAAATGAAGCATAATGTGTTTGACAATGAAAAGAAAAACGAAACGGGTGGCTTTCTGGCTCATTCTGCCCAGGAGGATATTATCAAAATGGCAAAGACCAGTCAGGTTGGCACTTTCCAGACTGCACTTGAGATTTATGCAGAGCAGAATGGTTTTCAGCATGATGCGGTAAGCGGTGGATTTGTTCAGGCTGGCGAGGGTAATGTGACGGCTCTTTTCCCTGAGTATCAGGAAGTTCGTCCAGGTGCCCCTGAGCTTATTACCAATGATCAGGGCTGGATTTCCAATGTGATGAGAAAAGTACATAAGAGCCCTATTTCCAGAATCAGAACCAGCCAGACTGATATTCGTGGTATCGATTCTCTGCGTGCCAGAGGTTATAAAAAAGGTAAAGAGAAGAAACAGGCTGGAAATTTCAAATTGGTTCGCAGAACGACAGATCCGCAGACCGTTTATGTAAAGAATGCGTTACATCGTGACGATATTGTTGATATCACAGACTTTGATTATGTTAAGTATCTCTATGATATCGATCGTTTGATGCTCAACGAGGAACTGGCAATCGCAATGATGCTGGGAGACGGTCGTGAAGATGGCGACGAGGGTAAAATTGATCCGGATAAAATCAGACCTATTTGGACGGACGACGATTTGTACACCATCCATGCAGATCTGGATGTAGAAGCTGCAAAGAAAGAACTTCAGGGAACCAATACCGGTGCAAACTTTGGTGAAAATTATATTCTCGCCGAGGCTATGATCAATGCAGTTCTGTATGCAAGAGAGAATTACAAGGGAACTGGGACACCGGATATGTACATCACACCGCATATGCTTAATGTGATGCTTTTGGCTCGTGACATGAATGGTCGCAGAATCTACTCTTCCAAGGCGGAACTTGCATCTGCTTTTAACGTTGGTGAGATTCTTACCGCTGAGCAGTTTGAGGGCAAGACCCGTAAGACGGACGACAGCAAGACCAAGAAACTGCTTGCTATCATTACGAACCTGAATGACTACTCTCTGGGTGCCACAAAGGGCGGCGAAGTTACCCACTTCACACAGTTTGATATCGACTTTAACCAGGAGAAGTCCCTTCTGGAAACCAGATGTTCCGGTGCTCTGACCAGAGTGTACTCTGCCATTGCAATCGAAGAGGATGTAACTGACCTCCCTTAATCGGCTTCTCCGTTAATCCCGAAAATGGGGGAAGCCAATCTGTTCGGGAAAACAGTAGATTCGTTACAGGAGAATGTTGTTGTCGGAGAGGCTGAGATTACCGGTACGCTAAAACATGTTACCGGGTACACAGGATTCAGTAGCAATGTTTCTGAGCAAGAAGGAAACTATCTTGCTTTGAAAGTGGATTCCGATTCTCAGGATGCAGTTGTTACTGTTGAACTCGTAGGCGGAACAAAAGGACCAGTTACACTCGACGAAGACAGAAACATCGTACTCCTTATCAAGAATAAGGATACTCAGAGTATTAAGGTGACTGTAAACAATGAGGGCAACTCTTCTACAAAGACTTATAAACTTACTGGATTGACTTTAGAGGGAAAATAAAGGAGAAAATTCAAAATGGCAAAATTTTATGGAAAAATCGGCTATGCTGTGAGAATGGAAATTCGTCCGGGTGTTTGGGATGATGAAATTACTGAACGGGAATATTTTGGAGATTTGCTTCGGAATACCAGCCGGTATCAAACTTCCGATAAGCTCAATGACGACGTCAATATTTCAAACGAAATCAGTATTGTAGCCGATCCTTTTGCCTATCAGAATTTTCATGCAATGCGGTATGTCGAGTTTATGGGAGCTAAATGGAAAATTTCCAGTGTCGAAGTTCAGTATCCGCGTTTGATCTTGACAGTAGGAGGTGTGTATAATGATTGACCGACGAATCAAGTTTCATGGACTATTGTGCGAGATTTTATCTTGTCCCATAGAAGGTGAAAGATGTCGATGCTATTTTCAGCCGCCAGAATCTGTTAAGATGAGTTACCCCGCCATTGTATATAGTCTTGATGATATTGATAAGACATATGCAAACGACGGGGTATATTTATCTAAGCGAAGATATACCATTGTGGTTATCGATAAAGATCCGGATACGAACCTTGTACAGAAAGTAACGAATTTACCAATGAGCCGGTTTGACCGGCATTTCAAAAAAGATAATCTGAACCACTATATTTTTAATGTATATTTTTAAGATTGGAGGAATAATTCAATGAAACTTGTTTGGGATAAAGTTGGAGAACGGTTTTACGAAACCGGTTGTGATCATGGAGTTCTTTATCCGATTCAGACCGGTGGAAAATACAACAAGGGTGTTGCATGGAATGGTCTGAGTGCGGTGACGGAGAGTCCGTCTGGAGCAGAACCTTCGCCGATCTATGCTGATAACATCAAATATCTGAATATGATGTCGGCAGAAGATTTTGGGGGAACAATTGAAGCATATACTTATCCGGATGAATTCGCAGAATGTGACGGTTCTGTAGAGATTGCTCCAGGTGTGTTTGCGGGGCAGCAGAGTAGAAAACAGTTTGGTCTTTCTTATCGTACCATTCTGGGAAATGATGTCGATTCAGATGACTATGGTTATAAACTTCATCTGGTGTATGGATGTCTGGCTTCTCCTTCAGAGAAAGGTTATCAGACCAAAAATGACAGCCCGGAACCTATTGCACTTTCTTGGGAGTTTAGTACAACTCCTGCGGAGATTTCAAAACTGATTGAAGGAAAGAGAATCAAGCCAACAGCTATTCTTACTTTCGATTCTACCAGAGTAAATGCTAAGAATTTAGCTGAGTTGGAAGAAATTCTTTATGGTAAAGATCCGACTTCTCCAGAAGGAGATGATGGCGTTGAGCCACGACTTCCGTTACCGGATGAAGTAATCGAGATTATGTCAAAGGAAAACCCTTAATAAGCCTTTCTGTTAAGCCTGAAGACGGAAAGGCTACTTTGCTTGGAAAAGCAGTTAATGAATTACAGCGAGATGTGGTTATCGCTGATAATGAGGTGACAGGCACTCTGAAGTATATCGACGGTTATGTTGGTTTCAGTAGCAATGTTTCAGAGCAGTCAGGTAATTACTTGGCGATCAAGATAGATACAGAGCCGGTTGAAGCCAAAACAGTTGTTGAACTCGTAGGCGGAACAAAAGGTCCGGTTACACTCGACGAAGACAGAAACATCGTACTCCTTATCAAGAATAAGGATACTCAGAGCATTAAGGTAACAATCACGCATGACAAGGAAAGCATTGAGAAGACTTATGGTCTTTCTGGACTGACCTTAGAAAGAGAATAAATTACAGGGAGCCTCGTATTCAATGTGCGGGGCTTCTTTTTATTTGAAAGGAGAAAAAATTATGTTGAAAAAAACTATTCCCTATATTGATCTGAACGGCGTTGAAAGAAAAGAGGATTTTTATTTTCATCTGTCAAAGCCGGAAATTGTTAAGATGCAGACAAGCGTGAAGGGCGGTTATGATGTACAGCTTAAAAGTATTGGTGCCGGTGCTGATGGCGGTCAGATTATGGAATTCTTCGAGGATCTTATTAAGAAGGCTTACGGTGTCAAGAGCGAGGATGGTCGTCGCTTTATGAAGTCTGAGGAGATTTCCAGATCCTTTATGGAATCACCTGCTTATGAGATCTTGTTTGAAGAGTTAGTTACAAACGATAAGGCAGCAGCGGATTTTGTGAACGCAGTAATGAACGTTGGCAATTCTGCTGCAACTCCGATGATTTCCACAAATACTCAGAACTAAAGGGAGGTAAGAGATGCTCCGAATCACAATACCATCCACGGAATTTTGGGATGAAGCGAAGCAAGAGTTTGTTTACACAAAGGCTCAGACCTTGCAATTGGAGCATTCTCTTGTTTCTCTTTCAAAATGGGAATCGAGATGGAATAAACCATTCCTGACAAAGCAGAAAAAAACATTAGAAGAAACCATTGACTATGTAAAATGCATGACTCTTACACAGAACGTGAAACCGGAAGTTTACAACTATCTGACAAACAGTAATATCAATGAAGTTAATCGTTATATTGCTCTTCCAATGACGGCTACTCAGTTTTTTGAGGAGAAGAAAAGCCCTGGAAGCAAAGAGCAAATTACGGCTGAACTTGTTTACTATTGGATGATCGTCTTAAACATTCCGTTTGAGTGTCAGAAATGGCATCTCAATAAACTTTTTACGCTGATAAGAGTCTGTGATATAAAGAGCAGACCGCCGAAGAAACATAGCCGCAGAGAAATTATGAAACGAAATGCGGCATTAAATGCGGCTCGAAAGAAAAAATGGAACACGAAAGGGTGAGAAGATGAAGAAAGGAATTGATATTTCTTACTGGCAGGGAAAAGTAGATTTTTCTAAAGTTTCCAAAAGTGTAGAATTCGTAATTCTCAGGGAAGGATACCGGAGGACAATTGACAAACGATTTTTGGAATATGTGCAAGGTTGTAAAGGAAATAGCATTCCGATTCATGGAGTTTATCATTTCTGTTACGCAACTTCCACAGTTGGAGCGGAAGAAGAAGCGGCTTCTTGTATTGCAAACATGCGGAAAGCTGGGTTGGGAAAAGATGTGATCGTATTCTTTGATTTTGAATATGACACTGTTAAGAAAGCGGCTGAGCAGGGAATTACATTAGGAAAATCAGAATGTATTGCTTTCACAAAAGCGTTCTGTTCCTATGTGGAGAGTCGGGGTTATAAAGCTGGAGTATATACAAATCTGGATTATTACCAGAATATGTATGACAAAGAAACATTGGACAAGTATATATTATGGCTTGCTGATTATACCGGTAATCCAGATGTGAAATGCACATATCAGCAATATACAAGCAGTGGTAAGGTTCCTGGTATTAACGGAAATGTAGATATGAATTACTTTTTTGGAGAAAAACAGGAGGAAGAGCAGATGGGAAAAACAGCACAAGATGTGTTGAATGTGATGCGAAGCTGGCTGGGTTATAACGAAGTAAACGGAAAATTCAGACAGATTATCGATTTATACAATTCTGTAAAACCTCTTCCGAGAGGTTATGCAGTACAGTATCATGACGAATGGTGTGATACTACAGTATCAGCAGCCGGAATCAAAGCCGGATGTTCAGATTTGATTGGACGAGAATGTGGATGCGAACAACACGTTAAGATTTTTCAGAGTATGGGAATCTGGATTGAAAACGGAACAATTGTACCGAAACCTGGCGATATTATCCTCTATAACTGGGATCAGTCATATCAACCGAACAACGGATATTCGGATCATATCGGCTTTGTAGAAAGCGTTTCCAATGGACAGATTACTTGTATTGAAGGAAATAAAGGGGAAGCGGTTGCGAGACGTGTTCTTTCGGTAGGGAATGGAAACATCAGAGGATATGCAAGACCGAAATACAGCGGTGCGGGAACGGCTCCGAGTAATCCGGTAACACCACCAGTATCTGGAGGGGATACCCCGAACAAAAATGTGGCATGGTATGGCGTAGTAAATACTGGCACACTGAATGTGAGAACATGGGCGGGTACAGAAAATCCGCAGTTGAAATCATACCCAACAATTTCTCAGGGGACAAAAGTTGGTGTATGCGACACCATTCGTGATAAAGATGGTGATGCTTGGTATTATATCCAGATCAAAGGAGACAAGGGGGAAAAGTACGGCTTTGTTGCGGCAGCATATATTACAAAGCAGTCTTCCAGCAAGCCGAATGCAGATACAACCGTTTCAGATGATGGCGTAATTACCAAAACACCTCAGTGGGTTGGAAAAGTAGTTGCTGATGTTCTTAATGTCCGTACATGGGCGGGAACGAATAATCCACTGATTAAATCATGGCCTCGACTGGGCTATGGAAATTTAGTGGATGTTTGTGACGTTGTGAATGCTGCGGATGGTTCCAGATGGTATTACATCAGAATTGATGGAAGAATCTATGGCTTCGTTCATTCGGCATATATCGAAAAGGTATAAGCAGATAGGTAGGCATTGTATGATTAAATTCAGACAAAAGGGCGACTTTTCCAAGCTGACTCGATTTCTGGAGAGAGCAAAAGAGACAGTTCGTATTGGAGACCTAGATAAGTTTGGTAAAGAGGGAGTAGCCGCCCTTGCGTCTGCAACACCAGTGGATTCTGGGGAAACGGCGAGTTCCTGGTATTACGAGATTGAGAATCGAAAAGGTTCTGTAACGATTTCGTTTCATAATTCAAATATTCAAAATGGAGTTCCAATCGCTATTATTTTGCAATACGGGCATGGAACTCGAAACGGCGGCTGGGTACAGGGGCGAGATTACATCAATCCTGCTATCCAGCCTATTTTTGACAAAATTGCAAATAACGCATGGGAGGAGGTTATTAAGCTATGAGCAGGACAATTGATGAAAGAGTTGTCGAAATGCGATTTGATAATAAACAATTTGAGCAGAATGTTCAAACCAGCATATCGTCAATCGAAAAGCTCGAAAAAAGCTTAAATCTCAAAGGTGCCTCCAAGGGATTAGAGGATGTCAATGTTGCAGCCAAAAACTGTAATATGACTCCGCTTTCCAATGCGGTTGAAACAGTAAAAATGCGTTTCTCTGCACTCGAAGTCATGGCGATGACGGCTTTGTCGAACATTACAAATTCTGCATTAAATGCCGGTAAAAATATTGTTTCAGCATTAACGATTGATCCGATTAAAACCGGTTTCCAAGAATACGAGACGCAGATTAACGCAGTTCAGACAATTCTTGCAAATACGCAGAGCAAAGGAACTACGATTGATCAGGTAAATGCTGCTCTTGATGAGTTGAACAAATACGCTGATCAGACGATTTACAATTTTACGGAAATGACCCGTAACATTGGTACTTTTACGGCTGCGGGCGTAGATTTGGATAAATCAGTAACCTCCATCAAAGGTATTGCAAACTTGGCAGCAGCTTCTGGATCTAATGCTCAGCAGGCAAGCACTGCTATGTATCAGCTTTCACAGGCGATTGCAGCGGGAAAAGTTAGCTTGCAAGACTGGAACTCCGTTGTAAATGCGGGAATGGGCGGTCAGTTATTTCAAGACGCGTTGAAACGAACTGCTGAACATTTTGGCGTCAACATGGATGCAATGATTGAAAAGTATGGCTCATTCCGAGCATCTTTGACTGAAGGCGGATGGCTGACAACAGAAGTTCTGACTGAAACATTGACTCAGTTATCGGGAGCCTATTCCGAAGCAGATCTTATTGCACAGGGTTATACAGAAGAACAGGCTAGAGAAATTACAAAACTTGCCAAAACAGCACTGGATGCGGCTACGAAAGTAAAAACATTTACACAGTTGTGGGATACACTGAAAGAGTCGGTTCAGTCTGGATGGACGCAAAGCTGGGAAATCATCATTGGTGATTTCGAAGAGGCAAAAGAGCTTCTAACCGAAGTAAGTAATTCCTTGGGTAACATGGTAAATGCTTCCGCTGAAGCACGAAATAAAATGTTACAGGATTGGAAAGAGCTTGGAGGTAGAACTGCACTGATTGAAGCTGTACGAAACGCCTTCGAAGGTGTTCTGAATATTGTAAAGCCGGTTAAAGAGGCATTTAGAGACGTATTCCCTCCAATAACTGGAGAACAGCTTTACAATCTTACAGTCGGACTACAAGAACTTACAGAAAAATTCAAAATAGGTGAAGAAACGGCGAATAACCTGAAGAGAACATTCAAAGGGGTATTCGCTTTATTTGATATCGGACTTCAAGGAATTAAAGCGCTAGTTGGCGGATTTGCCGATTTGATTGGTTATGTGGCTCCGGCAGGGGATGGTATTCTTGGCTTTACAGCGGGAATCGGAGATTTCATTGTCGGCATTGATGAAGCTATTAAATCATCCGATGCGTTCAATAAAGCCATAGAAGGAATTGGAAATTTTTTGAAACCGATTGCTGATGGTGTAAAGACCTTTGTAAAAACAATTGCAGATGCTTTCAGCGAATTTGCGAATGTTGATACCAGTGGACTCAATAATTTTGCGGACAAGGTACAGACTCGATTTGAACCGTTTGTAAAATTAGGCGAATTGGTAAAGAAGGCATTTGAAGGGATTATCGGGATTGTCGAGAAGGCATCTCCTGTTTTATCGAAGCTGGGTTCTATTGTTGCGAACGCATTTGGAAACCTCGGAGAAGCGATTCTCACAGCGTTTGATACTGCGAGCTTTGATCCGATTTTGGACTTGATCAATACTGGATTGTTTTCTGCAATTCTGATTGGAGTGAAGAAGTTTATCAACTCTTTATCGGAAATCACAGAAAATGGCGGAGGAATACTTGGTTCGTTCAAAGATATTTTGGATGGAGTCAAGGGAAGTTTAGAAGCATGGCAATCAAGTCTGAAAGCTGGAACTCTTCTTAAAATTGCTGGTGCGATGGCGATTTTGACAGCGGCAATAGTTGCATTATCGCTTGTCGATTCGGGGAAACTGAACGCCTCCTTAGGTGCTTTGAGTGTTCTATTTGTTGAGTTGCTTGGCTCTATGGCTATTTTTGAAAAGATAATGAATGGCGTAGCAATCAAAGGAATGGGGCAGTTGACTATTGCGATGATTGGACTGTCTACTGCTGTTCTTATTCTTGCCGGAGCAGTGCAGAAATTATCCGGTTTGGATTGGGATGGACTTCTGAAAGGATTGGTCGGCGTTGCTGGGTTATCTGCTATTCTGGTGACGTCTGCAACAGCACTTTCCAAAACATCGAAAGGGCTAATAAAAGGTTCTGCTGGTTTGGTAGTATTTGCAGCAGCGATTCGAGTGCTTGTGGGAGCAGTTGAAGATTTGGGAGCGTTAGATGCAGGATCTTTGGCGAAAGGTCTGATTGGAGTTGGCGTTCTTTGCACTGAACTGGCGTTATTCCTGAAAACTACGGATTTGGATGGGATGGGTGTTCTGAAAGGAACTGGTTTAGTTCTTCTTGCGGCATCCATCAATATTCTGGCGAATGCAGTTGGAGCATTTGGCACTTTGGATATTTCCAGTCTTTTGAAGGGATTATCTGCGGTTGCAGTGGTTCTTACAGAACTGGCAGTATTCACTAAAGTGACAGCTAACGCGAAGCATGTGATTTCAACAGCTACAGCAATGACTATTCTTGGAGCAGCCATGCTTGTGTTTGGAGAAGCAGTAGAAAAGATGGGGAACTTGTCCTGGGGAGAGATTGGACGAGGTCTTACAACAATGGCTGGTTCTTTGGCGGCTGTAACAGTTGCGATGAATCTTCTTCCGAAGGGAATGATGTCGAAAGCGACTGGAATGGTGGAAGTTGGTGCGGCATTACTCATCATCGGTGAAGCGGTCCGAAATATGGGTGGAATGTCTTGGGAAGAAATCGCAAGAGGTTTAGTGACCCTTGCCGGTTCCATGACCATTCTTGTTGTGGCACTCAATGCGATGAGAGGAGCACTTCCGGGTGCGGCGGCTGTTCTCACAGTATCCGCAGCACTGGCTGTATTTACTCCAGTTATCAAGACATTGGGAAATATGTCTTGGGAGAGCATTGCCAAAGGATTGGTGGCACTAGCTGGCTCTTTCACTGTACTTGGTGTTGCTGGAGTTGCGTTAGGACCACTGACTCCAGCTATTCTCGGACTTTCAGCCGCTATTGCTGTATTAGGGGTAGGGTGTTTGGCCGCAGGTGCAGGTATTCTTGCATTTTCTACTGGACTTTCTGCTTTGGCGGTATCCGGGGCAGCGGGGGCGGCATCCCTTGTGGTGGCAGTATCCAGTATTCTTAGTTTGATTCCATTACTGTTTGAAGCAATTGGAGAAGGAATTCTTTCTCTTGCTGGCGTAATCGCGAATGGAGGACCGGCTATTGCCGAGGCATTTACCGTATTGGTTCTTGCTGCTGTCGAGGCGTTGGTTACGGCTGCTCCGGCAGTTGTGGATGGATTGTTTGTCTTGATTGACAGCGTACTTTCGGCTCTGGTTGAGCATACGCCGACCATCGTGGAACAGTTATTTGATATTCTAATCGGAATTATTCAAGCTATCACAACGAAGCTTCCGGAATTGATTAAAGCCGGTGTTGAATTATTGATGGCTTTCTTTGACGGGGTAATCGATGCTTTGAGTGGTATTGATGTGAATGTACTCGTTAAAGGAATCGCCGGAATTGGCTTACTATCAGCAATTATGCTCGCTCTCAGCGCTGTTGCATCTTTGGTACCGGGTGCTATGATTGGCGTTCTCGGAATGGGTGCAGTCATTGCAGAGTTGGCGTTGGTTCTGGCGGCGGTCGGGGCTTTGGCTCAAATACCTGGATTGGAATGGCTCATTGGAGAAGGCGGAAAGTTGTTACAGGGAATTGGTACCGCTATCGGTCAATTTGTAGGTGGTATTGTCGGAGGATTTATGTCTGGAGTTTCCAGTCAATTTCCGCAAATCGGAGCAGACCTTTCTGCATTTATGACAAATGTGCAGCCTTTCATTGAAGGTGCTACACAGCTTAATCCTTCTATGTTAGACGGTGTAAAAGCATTGGCAGAAACCATTCTTATTCTGACTGCGGCTGATATTCTGAACGGATTGACTTCTTGGCTTACGGGAGGATCTTCCCTGAGCGATTTCGCTACTCAACTCGTTCCATTTGGCGAAGCAATGCGGGATTTTTCTATTGCTATTGCTGGTATGGATGGGGAATTAGTGGCGAATGCGGCTACAGCCGGAAGAACACTTGCTGAGATGGCATCAACTCTTCCGAATTCTGGAGGAGTAATCGGGTTCTTTACGGGTGAGAATGATATGAACGCTTTCGGTGCACAGCTTATTCCATTTGGCGAGGCGATGATGGGATTTGCATCCGCAGTACAGGGATTGGATGCCGATGCTGTAACTAACGCTTCCATTGCCGGTAAAGCTATGGCAGAGATGGCAACTACGATTCCGAATTCTGGCGGCGTAGTAGGTTTCTTTGCCGGAGAAAATGACATGGATGCATTTGGCGAACAGCTTATTCCATTTGGCGAGGCGATGATGTTGTTCTCACAAGCAGTAAGAGGTTTGGATGCAAATGTAATTGTGGAGTCTGCTACAGCAGGAAAAGCTTTGATCGAATTGGCAAACACAGTTCCAAATAGCGGCGGTGTCGTTGGATTCTTTACTGGAGAGAATGACATGGGTGCATTTGGAGAAAATCTGGTACCGTTTGGTAAGGCGATGAAGTCCTACTCCGATGCGATTGCCGGTATCGATGTGGAAGCAGTTACGAATTCTGCAACGGCTGGAAAAGCGGTGGTTGAACTGGCAAATACTTTACCGAATACTGGTGGATTGGTGAGTTGGTTTACCGGAGACAACGATATTGCTTCTTTTGGGACAAGTCTTGTTTCCTTTGGTAAGAATTTTGCACAGTATTCCAACTATATGAAAAATGTAGACGCGAATATTGTTACTGCTACAACCAATGCTGCGACCTCTATTGTTGAACTTCAGAAAAGTCTTCCAAAAGAAGGTGGATGGTTCTCTGATGATATGACACTTTCCAGCTTCGGTAGTGACATGGCATCGTTTGGTTCCTATTTCGGCAATTATTACAACAGTATCAGCGGTATTGATACAACTCTGCTGTCTAGTGTAATTACCCAGACGAATCGCCTTGTGAGTATGGCTAATGGGATGGTTGGTCTGGACACAAGTGGTATGACTTCTTTCAGTTCCGCGTTGACAACTCTCGGGGAAAACGGTGTAACTGGATTTATCAATGCATTCAATAATGCAGAATCTCGGGTAGCAACAGCAGCATCGAGTATGTTGGCGTCATTTATCAACGGAGCAAATGCGAAGAAATCTGAACTGACAACAACATTCATAACCCTAGTTCAAGCTGTATTGACGGCAATTAACGGAAAACAGGGAGAATTTCAAACCAGTGGTTCTACACTCATGATTAAGTTTATTGCCGGTGTACGGTCTCAGGATAGTTCTTCCAGAACGACCTTTACTAATATCGTTAGCGGTTGTTTGACTGCGATACGAAATAAGTATGGGGAATTCACATCAACCGGAACCCAGACAATGGTGAAACTGATTGCTGGCGTTAGATCGCAGGACAGCAGTGCGCGGATGGCGTTCACAAACATTATCAGTGCTTGTCTTACGGTGATTAAAAATAAGTATGCAGAATTTACCTCGACAGGTAGAGAGTGCATGGTTAAATTTATTGCCGGTGTGAGAAGTAAGGATGGTGAACTCAGAACCGCTTTTACAACGACACTGAGTGGTGCCATAACTTCTATCAAAGATTATTATGGCGAGTTCAAATCTGCTGGCTCGTATTTGGTCGATGGCTTTTGTAATGGTATAAGCGAAAATACTTGGAAAGCAGAAGCAAAATCAAGGGCTATGGCAGCC
>ULWS01030769.1_pt1 | contig 25366 bp, 46 predicted proteins | sample 1960591 | NCBI WGS metagenome assembly ULWS01 (sample SAMEA4835818, study PRJEB28245) | human gut metagenome | biome: gut microbiome; material: fecal sample | place: Denmark | collected 2008
ATTTGATGTCGTTACTGTAATATACATATTTTTATATTTCCTTTCTTAGGGGTTTGCCCTTTCCTCGTCTATTATGATAGCACTAATAAATAGTAAAGTAAAGACTTTTTTAGTAATTTAATGCAAAAAATAAAAAGATCACTTAATTTACTGAAAACACTAGACGTAACCCCTAGAAAGATATATAATATAAGAGAATTAAAGGAGGTGAAAAGAATGGACTTAATAAAAAAGGAGTTAAAAAATAAATATCCTAATTGTAGAATAAAATTAGAAGTAATTTTCAAAACTCCAAAAACTGTTATTTATCGCTATATAATAAATAGTAAACAAGGCTATCAAGTAGCTACAAGAAGCGTCACATTAAAAGATGATAACATCATCATCAATCAACACTAAAAAAGGAAGGAAAAATAAAATGGTAGAAACAATTTTAACAATTGATGAAGCGATGGAGTATTGCGATAATATAGGATATGTTTATCCAACTTATGAAGAAAGCTATTACATCAATAGCAACGTTCAAGTAACACTTGAAGCTATTGAATGTAGTAACGGTTATTTCTTCGGGAGAGTGATTAATGATGAATTAAGAAACATTAGACAAGTAGAAAGTTTCTATAGTCCATCATTAGAAGCACTTTATCATCAAATTGCTTTAAGAAATAATAATAATAATGATGATTTTGAAGAATTTGAACCTTATGAAGAATAGAAGAAAGGAAAGTGTTAAGTAATGCAATGGAAGAAATTGAAAAGAAAAAAAAAGAAAAAAGAAAGGAAATATAAAAATGAAAGTAATAGAAAACAGGTTAAACCAAAAACACCATAATTCAAATGGTTATTTTAAATTTAGCCATGAAGACAATGATAGAATTATATACGACTATAAAATTCTAGCATTAAATGGTATATGTATTCATTATGGTATTATTTCAGTAAACAAGAAGGATAAAAGAAAAATAAGAATTATAGAATTTAAGTAAGAAAGGAAAAAATATAAAAATTGGATAAACACAAATTTGTTTCTTGTATGATACAAGATACCAAAGGCGACTATAGAAAAATGGTCGCCTATTGCAAAAAACATAAGAGAAAGCCCCCTAAAATTATAGCAACATCACCGTGTCAAATGGGGTGCTTAAAATTTGAGGGTCAAAAATTCCTATGGTATTACGAGAAGGACCTTTACGGGCTTATGCCCCTTGTGAGAGTAGATGAAGCGTACTGATGTACGCTCTTTTTCTCATAATAATAAAATTTTCTCATACTAATAATAATTTATAAATCGTCCTCCCAGGTTGTATCTGGGGGGATTTTTGTATGTGCGTCCAAGTCCACCTTTGTGTCCAAGTCTGCATGGTCTGTCGAAGTCTGCAAGTCTTCACCTGCAAGCAAGTCTGCAAAGTCCTCTAAGTCTACTTTCGGTTGTAAGTCTATAAGTCCTCTAGAAGCCTCATTTTCTTCGATTTGAGCGTTGTTTGGGTTTGGGGTATCAATTACACCTACCTTTGGTGTTTCGCTCTCTACGGGCTTAAATTCAGCGTCTATGACTATTCCAGGTGTAGAATTGATAATTCTTTCTTGTTCATCCAAGTCTATCACGTTTGACGACGACTTATGGACTACTTCTGTCTTGTCTTGCATACCAAACCAGTTCTTACCTAGAAAGAAGTATAGCAAAGTGTTTATAGAGCCTTGCATTGTCTTTTCAAGGATGAATTGATGGAATAATTCTTCGGCTTTTTTAATAACACTAGCAAACGGACAGGTGTTATCATTCTTCCACCTACCAATATTCCAGCTAGTAGTTCCCAACCATAATGCCATAGCAGGTCTAGTAGGTACTGTACCTGTTTCATCACAAAATTTAGCAAAATTGAATATTTCTTCTTGTAATAATTCTGGACTAGCATACATTAGTGGTCTACCATGTCTCTTTTCAAATGTATTTCCATGTTCCATCATTTGAATAGAATTACCTAATGACATATCTCCTTTTGGAAATATCTTGCTATTATCCATCTTATGAGGTAATTTCTTATTATTTTTCATATTTTCTACTCTTTCTTCATAGCTCATATTTTGAGGTTTCAAAGCGTTTCTATGGAATTTATCCCCTGCCATATTAACACTCCTTTCTTGTTCTTCACTATTCTAACATTCAATTTTAAAAATCACAAGACTAGACGATAAGACAGGAGACAGCACCCTTTTTATATATTTAAAAAAATATATTACATTTTTATACTGTGTATTATTATATATTATTATATATTTATTTATTATTTATTTAAGTATATAAAAAGATGTCTTATAGTCTAGTAATATAAAAAAGTCTATATATACCAATGGTTTCAAGCGAGACAGGACGTATAGACTCATGTGCTAATAACCGTCTTGCTCCTGTGCTAGTCTCTTAACATTTCTTAACATATCATAACATAACTATATGTATCTATAGTCAACTGTGCATAACTATATCTTACTAGCAATGTCTAAAGACTATGACAGCAAGACATCAAAATAAGACAGGAACAAGACAGGACAAAAATTCTCCCGTCATGGACATATTACGTAACACCACGACATAAAAAAGAGTACCGATATGGTACTCTATAACTCCAATTCGCATAGTGCTAGACACGTTGCAATGATAACGATTAATGTGAATAATATGGTTGCAAATAATGGTAGAAATAAGATACTGTTATAACATAAATCCATTACCCACATAAAGGCTGAAATAATCAATATGATGGACAAAACATAGACTATACCCACTTTGGTATTATGACTGATTAAAACCTCTTCATAAGGCTCTAAATCATCTAAAGAGAAAGGTACTTTGCTACCCATATAGTTCATGAGGTTATAATACGCTCTCTGTTTACTAGTTAAATTCTCATAGTTACGGATTAATAAATGTTTGGGACTTACCAATATTATATCCATATTATGTTCATCATAGTCATAACGAGCAATGGTGATGTTCGTTCTTTTAACTCTGTATTTCATTTCTGTCAATCCTCCTTTTTAATCTTCTTCATCTTTCATCAACTCCACTTTATAATAATCATTTGAAAAAAAACTTATAACAATCACAACTAGCATATTAACTTTACAAGTATTAGATATTTTATAATTGTTATCAAATGCCATTCCTACAATATGAATTAAAAGCATAATGATGTATGCTACAAAATAGAAAAATAATTTATTCACCGTCAACAACCTCACAGTTGTTTAAAACATCTTCAATAACATAATATTTTTTATCTTCCCATTTCACGAATTGGAATAATTTATTAAAAAATTTGTTTAAATAGGTTACTTCTCCTGTCGACCACCATGTTCCTTCCTCATATTTACTTTGATAAGGTTCGGTGTCATATACATTTAAAAGACCACTTTCATCTCTACAAATATATTTTGCACCGTGCTTTTGAGCAAATTTGAGCATATCATAATCTAATTGAGTTATTTTGATTGTTTCTAAAGGTTCTAATTCGTCTAATTCATATCTCCATGTAAAATCGTTTCCTTTAAACATACATTGTCTGATGTCCATTTTACTCATAATATCCATATTATCATAGCATAAATCTATAGCATACACCTCTACTTCATGTTCACAACTCCTAAGTTTACCTTGAATAATCATACCTTCATGATCGAAACTGTATTTAGGAACTTTTAACTTAAATTTTTTCATTTTCAATCACCTCATATCTATTTAAAATATCTTGAATTAAAGTAGGTTCTTTATCTTCCCAAGAAACAAATGAAAATAAATTTTTAAAATTACATTCACAAAAGTTTTCAACATCATCCCATGTACAAGACATTTTACATGGTTTATTTCCATAAACGAATAATTGATTGCTTTTGTCTTTAGCAATATATTGATAGCCATGTTCACTATAATATTTCAACAATTCATATTCTAGTTTTGATAAAGGAATTATAGGATTTAAAGACTCCAATTCGCTCATCCAATAACTCCATATAAACTCACTACCGTTTATAAAACAAGTTTCTATTTCCTTATCACTCATGATGTCTTTGTTGTCTAAATATATATCAAATGCTCTCACAAAAATACATTGTTCATCATTAGATACTATACCTTTTAAAATCATTCCTTTCTTATCAAAACCAAAACTTTTCTTTCTTAATCTAAATGTTCGTTCCATTTCTTTTTCCTCTTTTCTATTGATTTTATCATTTGGTACTTTAGTTAAATGAAAATCTAAATTTTGTAAATAATGACGTGTAAATAATAACATATCGAGTTTATCACTATTCATCTTCATTACCTCCTAAAAAATCATACACCAACATTGCTACACCCCATATAATCAAAGGTGTGCATAAAATTAAACCTACATCTGCATTAAACATTGAATTTCACCTCACAATCCAAAATTATTGCTCTCCCATTATCTGAAACTTTTTTAATAAGTTTATTTGAGAACATTGCTCCTAGTACCATCCATAAAACAGGTGGATTACCACTTGCTATCAAGTTATGGTTGTTGTCGAAAACATGCCATATCTTTCTATTTCTTTTTTGAAATGCTAGTTCATGTAGATAATCACCCAATTCTTTTTTCATTTTATTCACTCCTTTTCATTTCCATATCAAGAACAATTACTTTACCCATTTTATTATCTCTAACTTCAATTACATCACATAATTCTAAATTGAAGCATAGGACTTTCAATAAATTTTCTCTTGAGCCTTTTAAAAGTAAATCATACTCTTTTGTAAATATGCCAATTCGTTCAGCGTCTTTTTCACTTAAACTTTCTAGTGTATTTATTAAATTCATTTTATTCACTCCTTTTTAATAGGTGTCGCAAGTGTTATCGCCTCACTAGATGATTGTTCAACAAGGTTATCAATAGCCTTGTCTAACAACTCACATAATTCAAAATCTTCTTGTTCTTCTGGATTTACTCCAAAATGAGTACACAAGATTTTAATTTGGTCTGATGTTAATGTAAATTCAATTTGTCTATCCATCTTTGTTCCCTCCTTCATTTGACACCCTTATTGTACACTCATAGTCTAGGTATGTCAATAATTTTCTGTATATTTTTTAAATTTGTTTAAAATGTCTAAAATGTCTTTACTTTAGTGTAATTTTAGTGTAATATAGGTATCGTCAAAGGAGGAAATATAAAAATGGAAGAAAGAAAAGTATTAGTCACAAATGTAGCTAGACAATATATTAAAAAGCAAATGAATATCAAGGAAGAAGATTTTAAAGATTATTTAGAAATTGATTTATTCAAAGAAAGTATTGAATATAATAAGTCTAAATATAATTTAAAAGAACTCATCATGGAAATTGATGATATGGATGACATTATCATCAATAGAAAAGGATATGAAGTAGCTTTTCTAATTGAAAGTAATATTGATTTTAGATAGTAGTAACGGAAGGGGATTTATTTAATGAAAAGGTATGAAATTAAACAAGGTGATTGTATTGAATTAATGTCCAAATTACCAGATAAAAGCATAGATATGATATTATGCGATTTACCTTATGGTACGACAAAAAATAAATGGGATTGTATAATTGATTTAAAACAATTATGGGAGCAATATGAAAGATTAATTAAAGATAATGGATGTATTTGTTTATTTGCACAAACACCTTTTGATAAGGTGTTAGGTAATTCAAACTTAAAATTACTTAAATATGAATGGATTTGGGAAAAACATATGCCCACGGGGAGATTGAATTGCAATTTTGCACCAATGAAAGCTCATGAAAATATTTTAATTTTTTCTAAAAGTGCTGGGTGTTATGTAAAAGATAAAAATAAAGCCATGCTTTACAATCCTCAAATGACTGAAGGTAAACCATATAAAACTACGAGTGGTAGAGCTAGTACAAATTATGATACAAAATGGAGCAAAAGGGTTGAAACGAAAAATAATGGTACTCGCTATCCAAGAAGTGTAATCAAATTTAAACATGATAAAGATAAATTGCATCCAACTCAAAAACCTGTTGCATTATTGGAATATCTAATTAAGACGTATACAAATGAAGATATGCTTGTATTGGATAATTGTATGGGTTCAGGTAGCACTGGCGTAGCATGTTTAAATATAAATCGTAAATTCATTGGCTTTGAATTGGATGAAGAATATTTTGAAATTGCAAAAAAGAGAATTGAAGATAGAAGTAAAGAATTGGAAGAAGAGTGGGAAGATGATTTATAATTAATAAAAAGAATTTTAAAAACAAAAAGGAGGAAGATTAATGAAAAGAATGTCAATTAAAGAAGTAATGGCTTATTTAGAAATAGGTCGAAGTACATTCTATATTTATCGTGACAAAGGTATGCCTGTACATTATACTTTAAGTAAGCGCCCTCATTGTTTCAAGGAAGAAATTGACGAGTGGCTTCAAGATAGAGTAGATAACAGGAGGAAGTGATAATGCTAGAATATGCAAAAGCTTATGATAAATTGGGATGGGTAGTTATGCCCATCAAACCAAATGATAAAAGACCTATCATCAAGAATTGGTCGAAAATACAATCCAATGATGAAACATTGGATAAATTCAAAGATACCTCAAACATAGGTATCATCATGGGAGCGACAAGCAATATCGTATGTATCGACGTGGATGTCAAAAATACAGATGGTGTAGCTACCCTAGAAAAATTAGAAGAACAGTTAGGAGAACTCCCTCAAACTGTAATGAGTGAAACCCCTAGCGGTGGTATTCACTACTATTTCAAATATGTCAAAGGAATTAGAAATAGAAAAGATGTTGGCGAGGGTATCGACATTCAGGCGGATGGTACTCAAACAGTAGAAGCACCAAGTCAAATTGACGGTACTCACTACGAGTGGGTGAACAGTCCATTTGAGTATGAGATAGCGGAGTTACCTCAAAAATGGAAACAGTATTTGTGTGAAGAAGTAGATGAAGATACTCTATTGCTTTCAAATAAGCCATTTGAAGCACCTAGCGAGGTAGAAGAAGGTGGACGTAATAATACCCTAGCGAGTTATGTTGGCTCTCTATTGGGTAAAAAATTAAAGAAAGCAACAGTATTGAAAAAAGCTTTAAAGTATAATGAAGAGTCGTGTAACCCACCTCTTGATGAAGATGAAGTAAAAACGATTGTCGACTCAATGATTAAGACAGATAAAACCAACAAGGCGAATATTGTCGAAAAAAGTATCAATGAGTCAAAATTGGACTCTAGTAATGAAGATGATTTGAAAGTAGATTGGATTTCTTTTGATGAAACAGGAACAGTTAATATCAATGACAAGAAATTTGCCGAATGGTATGTTAAAAGAAATGAACTTTATTGTATCAATGATAGATTTTATACACGTTACGGTCAAATTAGCGATAATGAGTTTAGAAACAACATTCACAATATCATAGGTGGTATTATTACAACTCGCTTGTCAGCCAAAGTAGAGTCTCTATTAGCGAGTGTCAAGAATGAAGCATTCACTAAACTAGACGCACCAGACAAGTATAAAGTACAGTTCGATAATATAAGCTTTGATGTACGACATGGTAAGCTTGAAGAATGTGACACCTTTTTTACACTACATCAGATACCACACAATTATAACGCTAAAGCGGATTGTCCTAAATTTAAAAGGTTTATCAATAATCTTTTCTATGAAGAAGATATTCCTGTCATTCAAGAGTATTTGGGATATTGTTTGGTACCGAACACTCTTGCTCAAACAGCTTTGTTTATTGTAGGAGAAGGTGGAGAAGGTAAATCAAGAATTACAATCTTGATGGAGCATATTATCGGTCATGATAATGTCGTTATCGGTGACTTCATTGGACTTCAAGATAAATTCTCTACAACTTCATTAGATAAACAAATGATGTTTATAGATGATGATTTATCTCTAGAAGCTTTAGATGATACGTCTAATTTCAAAAAGATTGTAACGGCTGAAACGACAATGGAAGTCGAACCGAAAGGAAAACCTAAATATAAGACAAAGCTTTATTCCAGGATATTATGTTGCGGTAACGGAGCGATACAATCGAAATTTGATAGAAGTGACGGTTTCTATCGAAGATTGTTGATTTCAAAAGTTAAACCTGTACATTATGATAAGCCAGATAGGACTTTATCAGACCAACTCGACCAAGAAATACCAGGTATTATTAATTGGCTTTTAGAAGGACTATGTAGAGTCGTTAGAAACGGTTTTATTATCGAACCATCTGTACGTATGACACAAGAATTGCAATCGGTAAGAGACAGTAGCGATACTATCCAATTATTCATGAGTGATGAACAGTTCATTGAATATACAGGAGATAAAGACGATAAGGTGTCAATCAAGCAGTTGTATGACGCTTACGAAAGCTGGTGTCAAGACAATAACTATTTGGTAATTCATAAAAACACCTTTGGTAAGGTCATTAGAAAGACGTATAAGGCAAATTTATCTAAAAAGATTATGAACCCTCAAAGAGTAAGTGATTTAATATCACAAGAAAAGGTGTATATCAATAAGAAACAGGTGCGAGGGGTCGTAGGTATTAAATTGAAGAATTACAAAAAATCATTTACTGTAAGTGCATAAGGAGGAAAAGAAAATGACAGTAAGAGATATTTTAGAGATAATGGATGGAGGAGCATTGATTTATGTTAAAAACATAAATCAAAAGCATGAATGTATTTTATTACCAAAAAATATAGTACCATTTTGTTCAGATTTATTGTTAGATTTACCTGTTAAAAAGTTAGACGCAGGTGACTATGAACTTGAAGGTGACGCAATAGATTGGCGAAGTAATGGGTATCGAGGAAAAGTTATTGTATGTACAGTTGATAGAGAAGAGTGAAAATATTTTTACTCTTTTTTCATATATTTATTGACATTATTAGAAATCTATAGTAATATATAGTCAAGGAAAGGAGATAACTAAAGGTTATCAAAGGAATATAAAAATGTTTGATGCTTATTTAGAAAGAATTACAAATGAAGCTTATTACAATAATGAGCCAGACCAAAGAGTTTTAGAAGAAATTGAAGAAGTTAAAGAAAAATTGAAAGATACTATAGACAGTCTTCGTTCAATATCATCAGAAGAAGGTATGCCAGAGTACCTTCACTTAATGTCATTAGACGAAGGTGAGTCAAATAACATGGAAGATGAAATTCTAGAACTTCTTTGTGAAAAAGAAGAACTTGAAGAAAAATTAGAAGAATTGGAGGAAATGGCTTATGGAAGTAACTAAAGAGAATTTAGAATGTGCTTACAAACATATGTCCTCTCAATGGGATTTTTATTGGGAACATTCCAATAAAGACCCTAGATGGTCTTATAACCCACCTATTGAGTTTCATGAGGGAGATATGGTTTATGTCAATTTAGATGTAAACTTTCCTCATGAAATGTGCTTTGGACATTGGTGCTATGTAGTAAGGAATTTAAGAGATAAAATACTTGTTATTCCATCTACAAGTGTCAAAAATGACCGTGCGGTATCTACAGAAATGGATATAAGTGTAGTCATTAATGGCAAGAAAACAAAATCCAGATTGAACTTTAACGAGTTAAGAACTGTAGATAAAATGAGGATTGACCCTCGTAAGTCTGTAGCTAAACCACAAGTCAGTCTTTGCTTTATCAAATACAAATTGAAAGAATTTATAGGAGGTTAGTTATGAGAGTTTTAAGTTTATTCAGTGGTATAGGTACTTTTGAAAAAGCACTTTAAAGGTATATAAGGAGGTGATTTAAGATGGGTAAAATAGATAAACAATGGATGAACCAAAGAGGATTTGACGAATATCTCAAAGATGGCAATACTTTGATTTTCAAGGATGTAAATGATATTCAAGTGGGTGTTAAAAACAGTTATTATAGGTTTTATTACATTGTAGATACTGTAGGGAAGTATCATTTAAGAAGTACAAAATTCTATGATTGGGATAGTTTCAATACTTTTTATGAAGAATTTAAAGAATTAGTAATGAATTTAAAATGGAAGGATGATGATTTATGAAAGGTGAACTCCATATTATCCCAGATTTATGCAATGAAGAAGCTATATATTATGTTTTTATAGGTGATGAATATATAGCATTATACACCTCGTGGGAAGATTTATGTGAAAATATAGGTGAAGATATTAAAACAAAATTAAAGGAGATATATTAAAAAGGAAGGATGATGATTTATAATGGAAAATTTTAATTATTATGTATTGTATTATTTAACTAAAGATAGGAATTCATATATTTGTTCTAATCGTGTAGAATTAAATAGACCTATCAATGATATGGAAGATTTAGAGTTAATTAAAAAGATGATTGCAGATGAAAAAGATACGAAATGGTATAATATTCAAATATTGAATATTATGAGATTTCCAATTTAAGGAGGAAAATAGAAATGAAATTAAAGAAATTATTGAAGTATGTTAATAGTTCAAATATGCTAGTTATTTTTGATGCCCATACGGGAATATCAGAAAAGGGGGTTCGTGTAAAAGAGGTTGAAAAAAAATATCTAAACTCTAAAGTTGTATATGTATCTTCATATGGTGCAGATGAAAGATGTGATTGTGATTATTTATCTGTGATAATTGCTAGTAAAGGAGAAAATTAAAATGAATTATATGGATGAATATCTTAATAATAAAATTAATATTTATGCTTCAATAGAACATGACTATTTGGAATATAGAGTGTATTTAGGACATGAAATGATAGGTAAATTTAATACACTCAATGAAGCATGGGCATTCGCAGATGTCTATATTGAAAGACTTTTAAGATTTAGAGAAACGCAAAAAAGTAAAGCGAAAGATGTTTTTAGAAATAAAGACGGTATCGTCACTCAACAAAACACTCTTAAAGGAGGTGAAAGATAATGACACCATATAGTAATGAACGTACTTTTAGAATGTTCGTGGCTTATGCTACATCACACAGAGCAATGTTGAAAAGAAAGAAGGGTAGAAAATAATGGGAATTGAAACGATAAAAACAATTATTAGAATAATCAGTATAATTTGTGGGATTTTAATATATCTATTTATTTGGTATCGTTACATCAAAGATAGAGAAATCAGACGAACGATTTATTGTAGTTGGTGTTTTGAAAAATTTTTAAATGGATTTTATTTTATATGGGATACTATTCATATACTAGCACTAATTCTAATATTATTTTTAGCATGGAGGTGAAGAATAATGATAAAAGAAATAGAATTTTTAGTAATTATTGTTTCATTTATATTAATTTTTTATTATTTTATTCGTATATGTATTCTACATTTTAAAAATAAAAAAGAAGATATTGATAGATTTGAAAGAATGTGTAATGTATCATTAATTAATGGTTATATGGAAAAGCTTTTAATTGTAAATATAGTTTCATATATAATTAGTAAGGTTATTGAATATTTAGGAGGTTAGAAAATGACTAAATTTGAAGTAGATTTATTGAAAGAATTTCAAGATGATGGTTGCGGTGATTATTGCTTTGACGAAATTGGTATGCTTGTTGGTATGAGAATGAGAGGGTATTATAAAAACGTCAAAGATGATGAAACCATTGACGAATTGGTATGGAGATATGACAATGAAACTGTTTGAACACCAAAAACAAATACTTAATCTATTGACATCTAATAATAGCTTTGCTGTATTTGCAGAGCAAGGAACTGGTAAAACTTTAGGAGTTCTTTGTCATTTGTGCAATCTATTTATGGCTAAAGAAATAGAAAACGCTTTAGTTATATGTCCTGCTTCAACTAAAGGCTCATGGAACAGAGATATTGAAAAACTAGGTAAGAGGAAAGCAAAGTATCTTAAAAATTTAGTTGTTGTGTCTTATGATATGGTGTGGAGAAGAAAAGAGTATGAGAGAGCATGGGATTGTATCGTATTGGACGAGTCACATTCCATAGCACATAGAAATACCAAACGTACTAAATTTATTCATAAACTTAAAAATATGAGCAAATACAGGTATATCATGACAGGTACACCAATGCATAACGGGCATTATGAAGATTATTATTCTCAAATTGATTTTATTCTTCCTAATTATCTAGGAACTTATAACGAGTTTCTAGCACATCATACTGTACAAAGACAGTTACCAGGTACGTATGTTAAAATTATAGTAAAATATAGAAATGTTCAAGAATTGCTAGACAAAATAAGTGAAAAAGCGTATTATATTGATAAGGAGTCATGTCTTGATTTGCCAGACAAATTACCAGACAATATCATTGATTGTGAACTCAAAGAAAAGAAGAAATACAAAGAAGCTTTAGAAAACTTCATAGAAGAATTTGATATGAATATAGGAAATCCTATGTCCGTCATTGTGAAGTTAAGACAGTTATGTAGTGGCTTTGTAATAGACGATTATCAAGAACTTCATGAACTTAAATGTGAGAAGATAAAAATGCTAGATGAACTTATCGACAGTTTGAATGGTAAACTCGTTATCTTTGCGGAGTTCACCTATTCTCTATCTCAAATTCACAAGCTTCTAGAGAAGAAGAAAATCAATTATGTAACATTGGATGGGAAACAAAGAAACAAGTCCATATGGAAAGATTTTCAAGAGAACGAGGACATTCAAGTTATTGTATGTCAATATCGTTCAGCTAATGCAGGAATAGATTTGTTTGCTTCTAGTAATATGATTTTCTATGAACCAAACCAATCAAGTACAGTTATCGACCAAGCTATAGCACGTATACATAGGAATGGACAAACTAGTAAATGTAGTTACCATTGGTTGATTACAAAAGATACTGTAGAAGAAGATATTTACGAACGTGTTTCAAATGGGATTGACTTCAATGTAGAAGCTTTAGATAATTTTAGACAAAGGATGTGATAAAATGGAACAATTCACTAGATGTGATTTTTGTGAGCATTTACAAGAATGTAGAGAAAAATCTTTATTAATTGATTTCACATTAGGGATGGACACAACAAGGCATTTTATACCTAATGAGCTTCTTTCTGGATGTCCTAGAAAGGATGATGAAAATGATAGAGAGAACATTTAAGATACCATCATGGCATCAACTCTATTCAGATTATTTTAGGTATTTGAATAACACTCAACAAGCTATTAAATTACTTAAAGAGTTTAGAAAAGAACAGGATATTCAATGTGAACTAATTCTCCCTTATACGGACAGTCGCACTCAAAAGCAATCTTTAAAGATTGCTACGACCAAAGACTATAGAAGAATAGTACATGATAAAAAGAAATTCGGTACGGACTTAAAGAAGCCAGACCGTCAAGGATTTTATGGTATTCGTCTTAATTCTAAACTCTATCAATCATGGCTGGATATATTGAAAGCTAATGATAATTTTAAAATTCTAGACGAGCCTAGAATAGCTGAATATATTGGTATCAACAACAAAGGTAAGGATTTAGGTAAATTTGAAAGAGAGTTTCTCGTAGATGATAAAGACCTTTATCTATCAATCAAATGTGAATACAAATTTATCGTAGTAGATGATTTTATTGAGATTGAGCCTTATAAATTTTATGAAATAAAAGAAGGAGAGATATTGTGATTGAGAGTAAAAGAAAACAATTAGAAATCATAGAAGATTTCTATGCACTTTATATGCGTTCACCGAAACCCGCAGAATACAAAGCTTTAGGAGGTACATATAAGACGAGTCTTTATATTACATTCCTAGCTGAAAATTATTTCAAACCTCCAACGTCTAAAGAAGAAACTTATGAAGTTGTTAACAGACAAGGAGAGGTTGTTTATACAGGAATTCCTAAAGATATAGGGTATGAGTATGATACTACAGGTGGACAAGTATCTAGAGCGTGTAGAGAAAAAACATTGTATAAAGGAAAATATACAATTAGAAAGAAAGAATTTGATATTGATTATTTCAATAAACATAGAAAGGATGATTTAAATGGAAAAATTGACTAAAAAAGACTTACAGAAACGTTGGGGGATTTGTGAGAGAACCCTTGACAGATGGAAAGATATGAAAGGATTACCTTATCATAAATTACCTGTAAATGGTAGAATTTATTTTTATAAAGAGGAGATTGAAGAATGGGAAAACAAGATGATGGGTGGAAAAGTAGATTAGTAGCTTTTGACTTTGAAGCCACATCCTACGATTGGTTATTATGTATAAAAGATAGACAAACAGGAAAGTTCTATGATTTCCATAATGACCCGCAAGGTGTTGAGGATTTCATCAATGAGCATGATTTCATCTATGTAGGATATAACAATAAACATTATGATAATTATATTCTCAAAGGTGTTTTAAACCATTATACACCAGATTTTATTAAGGATATTAATGATTATATTATCGAGGAACATCAAGATGGATGGACATATCCATTCGACCAACCGTACATCAAAATACCACCAACAAGTGACCTCATGTTGGATATGCCTTTGAGACAGTCCTTAAAGGAACTTGAAGGTAATATGCTCATGGATATTCAAGAGTCAAGTGTAGACTTTAAAATAGACCATCCGTGGACTAAAGAGGAGTTTGAGGAAATGCTATCCTATTGTCACCATGATGTCGACTCTACATCACGTCTAATTGACGAAAGAATGGACTATTTAGAGGCTAAAGTATTCAATGGTACAAGAGAAGGCTTGACACCAGAAGAAGCCTTATATCGAACAAATGGACAGTTAGCGAGTATCTCTTTAGGTGCTGAAAGATGTGAGTTCAATGACGAAAGAGATATTCAGTTTCCAGATACAGTAAATTGGGATAATATCCCTAAAGAAGTAAAGGATTTTTTCTACCAAGCTTTTGATGAAAATATCCCTACGGAGGTACTTTTCAATAAGAAACTTAAAATTGATTTTTTAGGTTTGGAATGGGTATTTGCATGGGGAGGTGTTCATGCGAGTGTTCAAAATGAAATCATTGTAAACGAGAATGGATATGTTCAAAAGATTGCAGACGTAACTTCTCTATATCCATCATTGATGGAAGAATATGGACTTACGAGCCGTGCAGTACCAGACCCTAATAAATTCTTCAATATGAAGAAAGAACGTATTGACGCTAAACATAGAGGTGATAAGAGAGTAGCAAATTCTCTTAAAGTACCTATCAATACAGTTTATGGTATTTCATTACAACAGTTTAGTGATTGCTACGACCCACGTAATGGTCGTTCAGTATGTGTAACAGGACAGTTACTATTGACGGATTTATGTGTTGAGTTGTGTAAACAATGTAAGACAATTAGACTTACTAATGTAAATACAGATGGTGTCGCTTTTATCATTCATGAAAGCGAAATGGATATAGCTAATGATGTTATGAATGAATGGCAAAAGAGAACACGTCTAGAATTAGAAATTGAGGGTATCAAGCGTTATATTATTAAAGATGTGAACAATTATATCCTTGAAAAAGAAGATGGTTCGTTGAAAGTAAAAGGTGCTTATGTGAGCGATTATAAGCCATCATTCAAGCATAATTCATTTTCTATTGTAGCAAAGGCTATTATTGATTATTTTATTAGTGATGTACCTGTAGAAGATACCATCAATGCTTGTAATGACCCTTTCCAATTTCAACTGATTGGAAAAACAGGAGGTAGTTACGATAAGACAGTTCATTATGTGAACGGTGAAGAAATAGAAGTACAAAGGGTAAATCGTATTTATGCGGTCAAAGATGAAAATCTAGGTGCGGTTAAAAAAGTAAAGAAAACATATTTGGACAAAGAATTGGTTCAAGAAGTAGACTTTGAGGAAAAATGGTCGAGATACTACATCAATCAAAAAGGAAATAAAACTTATAAGATAGTATGGGAAACGGACGAAAAGGGAGATTTCTTTATGAGAAAAGATACAATTCAAAATTGTCCACCTCATGCACTTATAGACAATTCTTGTAAAATTACTATTGACACTATTGATAAAGAGTGGTATATTAATCTTGCAAAGAAAAGAATAAATGATTTTCTAGGCATTAAAAAAAATAAGAAAACAAAGGAGAAAAAGAAAATGGCAGTAGCTAAAACAAAATTAGAGCCGAGACCTGCTCTATACAAAAAGATTTTTGATTTAGGTCTATATTTAGCAAAACAACCTTACATTACAGATGGGTACAATGATGCACAAGGATATGAATACATCAAGTCGTCTTACTATCGTAAAGTGTTAGGACAAGGATGTAGAGAAGTTGGATTGATTTACAAATTATCTATTGTAAATAGATTATTCACACCTCTTGAAAAAACTAAAAATATGAACTTGATTACTATTCAAGGAAATATGAGTTTGATTGACCCAGACACAGGAGAATTTGAAGATTATCCAATTATTGCAGAAGGTAGTGATAATTTAGATAAAGGTATTTATAAAGCTGAAACAATGGCTATCAAATACTTCGTGTTGAATAACTTCTTGTTACCAGAAACGCAAGATGAAATCGACCCAGAGTCAGCTAAAGAAGATAGAAAAGCGGAAGAAAAACCTTTAAATGTAACAAAGGATGAACCTAAAAAATCTAAACCTACACCTCCCCCAACTAAAGAAGAAAGAGAAGAAGCCAAACAGGAAGTTGTGAACAACGACCAACCAACTATGGCTTATGTAGATGAAATGATTGATTTAATTAAGAAATGTCAAGAAAAGAAACCAGGATATGGTGAAAAAACTTTAGTCAACCTTGAAAAATTCAAAAAAGGCGAAATGACTTTAACTAAAACAAAAGCAGTTTCTATGATGACCAAGATTGAAGAAAAGGCGGACGAGTTAGGGGTTGAATAAACACCAACTCTCAAATGATTATGAGAAGATTATTTGTAAGTCAACCAATGCGTGGTAAGACGCAAGAGGAAATTATAGAAGCAAGAGATAAAGCAGTTAAAAAATTATCATTAATACTTGATGAAGAATTTGAGGTAGTTGATAGTTATTTTACAGAAGATGAACCAAAAGATGTAAAAAGTAGTGGTGTGTATTGGTTAGGTAAATCTTTAGAATTATTGAGTAAATGTGATTTAGCTTTGTTCATAGACGATTGGTGGGAATATAGAGGATGTCGAATTGAACGAGAAGTAGGCCGAGCATATGGAATAGAAATACTTGAAATATAAAGGAGAATAAAAATGTTAGATTGGAAATACAGTGAAGATGGGAAAAGAATTATTTTAGTAAATGGAGAACCAAGAAGTAAATTAAAAGTTACAGGTACTCGTCTAGCAGGAATTTTAGGATTGAATAAATGGAATACTCCATTTCAAATGTGGTGTGAAATTACTAAATGTGCTAGACCTCCATTTGAAGATACGATTTATACTTTAGCTGGTAAAGCTATTGAACCAAAACAAATTAAATGGACCAAAGAACAAATTAGTGAAAACGTATTATCGCCAGAAGAATTTTTCGGTAATAGATATAGTGAAGTCAAATATGACTTCTATCCTAATGAAAAAATCTATGGTGGTATGTGGGACAGTAAACTCGTTCGTCCTAGCGGTAAAGTATCAGATATTTTTGAATACAAGACTACCAAACGTGCAGAGGATTGGATAGACAATCCACCTGTTTATTATTTATGTCAAGCATTGGAATATGCTTATTTAGAAGGTGCTAAAAGAGTGCATTTAGTTGTATCATTCTTAAAAGATGATGATTATAACAATCCTCAAAATTTTGTAGTAGATGATAGCAATACTCAATTATTCACATATGATGTGAATAAAACTTATATTGATATTACAGATGGGGAAATCGTTGTTTTAGAAAAAGACGATAAAATTCCTGTAAATCATTTTAACATTAAAGGCTTGATTAAATTAGCTGATAAATGGTATGATGAACATATCAAGACAGGATTTAGTCCTGCATTTGATGAAGTGAAGGACAAAGAATATTTAGATATTTTAAGAACTTCAAAACCTCAAAATGATTTAGACGATAACGATTTGGTTGCAAAAGCCAATGAACTTATCGCTAAAATAGATGCCATCAAAAAAGAAACAGGTTTAGCAGATTTAGAAAAACAATTAGAGGCTTGTGAAAATGGCATCAAAGAACAGTTATCTTCACAAATGGGAGATAACGATACAAAAGCGGTTTTAGGTAACTATACATTATCTAAAACAGTTAAAGAAGTTGTTTCTTATGATGTTGAAGCAATGGAACTTGATGGAGTATTAGACAAGTATGAAATTAAATCAACAAAAGAAACATTAACATTGAGAAAGAAAAAATAGAGAAAGAGAGATTAGAGATTATGGACACAATTCAATTAGTAGAAAGTAGTTTTGTATTAGTACCTGCAGGAGAAGATGTAGTTTTAGGAATTACAAGCGCAAAAGCAATGCCTAAAGCAAAACCATCAAAAATCGAAGTAGTATTCACTCATGCAAATGGTGGAACAATCAAACAAACTTATGACTTGAATAAAAAATTAAAGAAAACAGATAAAAACCCTATTGGTTTAGTATTATTCTCAATTTTAGCAAGAACAGCTTTAGGAGACAGTTCTTTAGAAAACTTCTCATTATCTAAAGATTTGCCAAAATTAGTAGGTAAAAATTTAGTATGTGAAGTCAAACATTCAGACCCTAAAGATAATGAAAACGGATATGTTTATGCCAACATTAAAAGAATTGTTAGATTAGCAGATGAAGAAACTGTTGAGGAAGTAGAAGATGAAGAAGATGACCTTTAATAGGTCGCCTTTAGAGTCAAACCTAGTCAAGAAGGTTGAAACATATATTAAAACCACGTTTAAAGAAAAAGCGTGGTTTTTAAATATCGGCGGTAACGCTTCACAAAGAAGTGGAGTGCCAGATATACTAGTATGTATCAATGGAAGATTGATAGGCTTGGAACTTAAAAGAGAAGATGGAACAGGAAGGTCAAGTAAACAACAGGAAATAGAATGCCGAAAGATAAACAATGCAGGTGGAATAGCAATCATTACAAATGATTTTGAACAAATAAAAAAATTGCTAAATGATGTTTACAACAATAAATATGTATGTTAAAATAATATATGTGAGAGGTACTACCCATCACCTCTCACTTCTCCGTTAAAACATTTTGGTTGCGAATATGCAAAAAAGACTACATTTATTTGTAGTCTTTTTTCATGCACATTGCATATCTTAAAGCTTTACCATCTGGGGCATCTTTATCGTTCAAGAACTTGTGAGCCATACGGACATAGGATGTTACATTATCTCCTAGCACTTCGCAATAATCACTATATATCATATTCATGGCATAATTCCAATCGTATTCGTTGAAATCCCTAAAAGAGATACCATTACTACGTGCCACCGAGTTTGTTTCTTCTACACTCCATTTAGGCGCTTTTGAACCATCATCATTTACCATATCTTCATAAATATCATTCAATGTGTCCTCGTCAAAATGATACCCATTTACTAAAATATAAAGATTTGTTTTAATATCTCGATAACGGTCTGGGTGTTCCACTTTGATAATGTCCATGACAATATCAAAGTCCTCCATCATCTTTTCGATTACTTGCGGATGACTCATGGCTTGTTGGTACATTTTCTTCATACTCATAATTTACCCTCCTTCAACAATTTAATGATTTCTTCATTCTGTTCTATTATCTTTTTAGATAACTGTCTGTTTTCAATCATTAAAGACATAATATCATTATGAAGATTTTCTATGACTTCATCATTACTTGCTTGTTTATGAAGTTCATCATTGTTTTGTACTTGAAGAATAAAAGAAACAAGAGTGATAGCGTCTAGAAAATCTAAATTTTCATTCATTATGCAATCTTCTTGATAATGATATTTGCATCTTGAACAGTTAAAGGTAAAGCTGAATTATTTCCTAATGAAATGACATATGAAGCACCACATGGTACTTGTACTAATGTACTACCATCTACGTTTCCCAATGCACTCGCTGTAGCTACTGTATAGATACTTCTAGTTCCACCAATGATTTCACCATCTAGTTCTAAATCTAATGAAGCTTCACCTAGTGTAGCAGATGTGATATTAGCACTATATTCTACCTCATAAATACCTGGTTTAGTTAAAGTAAATAAACCACTTCCTAAATCATGTGCTAACCATCCTTTACAAGCACATTGACAAGAACGTGTTCTTACTCGGTCTGTTGGAAATAATACATTTTGTCCTACGGCTACTGTTTGACTAGCCACTCCAATACTATTAATCATATAATTTTCTCCTTTCTAAAATAAAAAGAACAGTTCCTTTGAACCGTTCTTTTTAATGTTTAAATCCAAAGGTTTGATAAAACCTAATATCGCCATGCGACTAGATTATAAAGTTGTTCCATTACATCCGCAACCATTACCGAAACAAGCACCACTATTATAAGCATAATATGGTGAGCAAGTAAGATACGCTGGTTTAGGTGTAGGTTGTAATGTACTGATAATGTTAGCTGATTGTGCTTGTTGAGATAATTGGAAATTAGCTGTTAATAAATCTCTATCTCTGTCGGCTAATCTGTCTCTTAATTCTTGCATTGTGTTAGCATTGATTAAGGCTCTAGTTGCTTCACCTTCGGCATGGATTGCTGTAGTAATTTCACAAGTGTTTTTATAATCTTGTGCTACTACGTTGTCAATCGCACGTTGAGTTGTACAGCAACATTCTTGTTGACTAGCTTGTAGGTTTTGCATACCTAATTGAGTAGTATAGCGACTTTCCAATACATCACGTTGAGTTTGACAAGCAGAGTTAGAAACGTTTTGGTTAGTATTAAAAATATCACGTTTAATGAACTCACCATCAAGTAATGCGTCATTAGTGACATTATTGTTACCCCAACCATTATTACAAAATAATAAAATTAGGATAACCCAGAACCATGCACCAAAACCGTCACCGAAACCATCATTGTCTCTTTCAGCTAGATTGTAAGTAGGTTGAATACCCATTCCTGCATCTGTCATAAGACCTCTCTCCTTTTCTATAATATATTTATAACTACATTAAAATTTAATGTTGTTACCGAACATCTTTTTAGCTTGTTGTTTAGCCATTTCCATTTGTTGAGGTGTAACTCCCATTTGTTTCATGAAATCATTTGGATTGACTCCACTATTCATCATTTGATTTACTTGACTGAACATTTGAGGGTTACGTTGTTTTAGCATATTCATGAGCATATTTTGAGGGCTCATCATACCACCCAATGGATTTGTGCCTCCACCCATGAAAGACTTTAAAGGGTTAACCATTTGTTTTGCCCCCTTTTCTTGCGTTTTGAGGAGGCTTTTGTTCACTAGGTACATTTTGTTGTACTTGTTGAGGTTCGCCTTGTAATGCTTTTAAAATGGTGTCCATTTTTGCTTCTAGCATATCCATACGTTCGTTGTTTGCATTTTCAACTTTTTCTTCTTTGATTTCTTCAAATTTGAATTTCTTGAAAGCACCATCCATATTTTTCATATAGAAAACAGGATTGTTGTTATCAAACAGTATCAAAGGTAGATTGTTGTTTGCTACATTTCTCGCTTGTTCTTCTCCATCTACCCACTTACCGTTAAAATCAAAATTTGATGGTGTAGGATTTGATGGAATGTTATTGATATTAATGTTAGGAACATTCATTTGCTGTAATGATTGTAATTGCTGTTCAATCATAGCTTTTTGTTGCATCAACGAGTCAACTCTAGATTGCATGGGATTGTAATAATTGTTCATGTTCATCCCCTCCTCGACTATTAATATAACACTTTTTAAAATAAAATGTAGTATCTTTTTAGTATCATTTTCATAATAAAAAGAGCCTTTAAGACTCTTTTTGAGGTTTTATATAAGTTATTTTTACTAACTTTTTAAATTTGGGATATACACCAAGCGACTACCGATATCACGAGAGCGATCACCAACACCATCATAACAACCCCAACAGAACCCACCATCATCAGACCCACTAGTCCAACCACCGCCCAATCGAGGGACCCTATAGCCATTAAGGTTTGAAATTACATAAGTATGGTCTCCAACAGGTTTAGAACTGTCGCTTCCAACTTTTGAAGGAATAAATAACCAATCGTGGTTGTGACTATACCCCATAGCTTTGATATATCCATTTGAATTTGGTAGTGTAAATCCAACTGCTTCATAGTTGTCACTCATTTTGTTTTCAGTATAATTAAAATCTTTGCAAACATAAGGTTGCCCACCAAGACAATGAGTATTGCCCCAAAATCTCAATCCTTCAATCAACTTCCAAATATTTCCCCAAAAATTTTCTACACCTCTAAATGAAATTGAAGTTTGATTTTCTCCTGTGTATTCAGTTCTATCTTCCCCTTTATATCCTATAGATGTAGTAGCACGTCCTGTGGCATTTCCTAAAGATGAAGTACTTCCTGTGTGAACAGCACAGTTGTAAGAACTATTATCAACTATTGAAACAACACCTTGATTAATTCCATTTTGGGTGTTCATTGTACCCAACTCAATAATCATTAATAGTTGTTCCATTGATACGTCCTTAATAGAAGTTGAGTGCCAACCTTCACCACGATTTTTAGCAAGTTTTTCTACATTAGCACCTGTCAAGTTTTGAGTCAATCCACCACAAGGTTTAACATTGCTAATAGAACATAGCAAGTCTTTATCAAAATCAGCTACTTGTTCATCTTGTTTTAAATAAGTATTTGCGGAAGTATCATAGATAGATGCCTCATATGCACCGATTAAAATATAGTCCACTTCTAAACCATCCTCATTTATAAAAGCAGGATGAACTTTAAATCCTGGACGAGGAGTATCACTTACATAATAATTAGCTACTTTTAAATGATAACCCCCAACTTCGTTATCAATAGGTTCATAAGCAATTGGTACAACTAAATAATAAAATTTAGGTTGATAAACCATCACTTGTCCATTTGAGCCATCTTCTTTGTAATTATCATCACCATAGTAAGCAAGGACTGTTCCATTATCTGCTACATTACAACGTTTTCTTCCACCAAACATTTTGAATTTATCAAAACTTTCCCCAGAAGTCAATCCTATTGCTCCTGCTAAACGAGTATTTGTTCCAGCTGAATAATTGATTTGAACACCTACAACGTCGTTATCTATAGAATTGATACCTAATGAACGATTGATTGTATTGTAAAGAGAATCGATTAAATGTTTCGTATCTACAATATATTCTAAATCTACGAAAGGTTTTACTGTACTTGTGAAATTGATGAATGTTTCTGGATAATATGTTTGTAAAGCTTGTAATTGAGTTAATAAAGCAGATGGAATATCTTCTTCTGTAGGTGTAGCAAGTTGATAAACTACAGTAATTTGGTTTGATTGAAAATATTTATTCACATCAGCATTTTTAGACATTTTACTAAACTCATCATATTTTCTTATATATAAAGCAACACCGGATGTGATAAAACCATCCTCAGTAGATGTATCACTATAGACATTCTTGTTATATTTAAACTTATCGCAAAAATAAATATACCCATCGTTATAAATTAATGACTTCATATTACTAATATCAATTTTTGCTCTATTCGAAGCAAATTGCCATTGTTCATCACTACTTCCATCAAAAGTTATTACTCCAATGTTTCTTACAATCTTGCCTTTGTTAAAATCAATGTAATCATAAACATTTTTACTCAATCTATATAAAGGTTTGAGTAAAGTATGATTTAAGGATTTAGTTAAGGTAGATTTGTTTCCTTTGAATGTAGCTAAAATTTTATCTACACCTGTTACTTCTTGAGGATATTCAGGTGAAGGTGATGGTTGACCACCTGTATATGGTTCATAGTCATGAGCAGTTGAACCTTTTTCTACTTGAACCCTAAATTGAATATCAATATTTGTTCCAGCTGGTGCCGTTATCCAAACATATGCGCTTGATATATCACTACCTGGAGTAAATTGCATAGATGTTTTTCCAATTGTAATATTTCTATCTATTCCCCTTGCATCCTCAAATGTTTTAAGTGTACAACGTACTGATAATGCTTTATTTATACTAAATGTATATTCAATACCTTGTTTCAATGATATATTTAATTTCCTGCTGACATCAAACCAACCGTTTACTGCAACAGTTCCTTCACATGAAATTAAACCATCTTTTATAGTTGTTGTAACACCATTTGATATTATTGTATCATCAGGCAAATAAAATAATTGATACCCTTTAGTTGTTACTTGTACTGTGTTACCTTTAATAACAATTTGTTTAATAGGTTTTTCTGCACTATTTCCTAAATATTTGTACCCATTGGTTGTATGAGTTGTTTCTACTATTCCTGTAGCAGAGGAATTAGTTACACTTTCAATAGTATCAACTTGTTTTTGTAAATCTGTATAAGTAGATGGAATACTATCTAAAGCTTTTTTTGATGCGTTTTCTACTAATTGGACTTGTTCAGAACCTTTATTTGTGATGTTGGTGATTTGATTACTTGATGTAGTAAGTAATCTGTTATTTTCGGTTTCAGCCAATGCTGATAATTCTTTTTCTAATTGGATTAAGTAATCACTAGCGATTGATTGTTCTTCGTCACTTAATTCGACTTCGATACCTTCTAATGAAAGTCCTTTAGCTACCGTAGTATTCCATTCTAATGTAAAACTATTTTCTGATTTTTTAGCACATACAATAAATTTAACATCACCCTTGTATTTTGTTACCTTTCTACTGAATAGCCATGAGAATAAAATATTTCCTTCACTTACAGTAACATCATTAACAAAATAATTATCTCTTTCTTTATTTGCATTTTCAAAATTGACATATAATTTCAATTTGCTTAAATCTACATTGTCACCTACGATTTTAGGGCATTGAAAATACATTCTATCTGATTTTTCATCACTTTCAACACCGATTACATAATCATCAGGAATATTGATAACCCTTGTAATTGGGTCAATTATAATTCTTTCTTCATTACTTTGTACCGAAATATCATCTGGCACAATAATATTATCTAAATCCATATCTATTCACCTACCCTCATAATAATTTTATTTGTTCTAAAATATAATGTTCCTTCATTGATTTTTTGACCTGGTCTAGCATCGCTACCAATAACATAACAAATATGTGTTCCTTTAATTGTCATAGCTTGATTGACTACTAATTTGTTATTACTGATAGGATAAGCTTTGTTATCAAAAATTAAATACCATTTCATAGATGGGATACTTGTTTCTATATCAAAATTTAAAGTGTTCACACCTTTTTCACCTTCGTTACCAATAATTAAATCAGAAGGATAAACGCTTTTATCAGCGAAAATCTTAATTGTTTTTATCATATAAATTCACCTCATTCAAATTATACAATA
>ULWS01038974.1_pt1 | contig 23685 bp, 18 predicted proteins | sample 1960591 | NCBI WGS metagenome assembly ULWS01 (sample SAMEA4835818, study PRJEB28245) | human gut metagenome | biome: gut microbiome; material: fecal sample | place: Denmark | collected 2008
CTGAGATGCTCCGATTCCATCCCGATGTGGAGTCACTGACCTCAGCCTTGAACCAACTTTCAAAAAACCTGGAACTATGAAAATCTATACACGCACCGGAGATGCCGGACAGACCTCACTCGTGGGGGGCAAACGCGTCAGCAAGTCATCAGTCAGGCTCGACTCATACGGCACGGTAGACGAGCTGAATTCCCAGCTCGGGATGCTCGCCTGCATTGTCACACCCATCGATGCCGACTCCGCCGTCTTCGTCAGGAAGATTCAGAACCGGCTGTTCAACCTCGGGGCATACCTCGCCACCGACAACACTGACATATCCGTGGCCCATGCGGGCATAACCGAGTCAGAAATCGAGGGAATAGAGAGAGAGATTGACCGCATCGAGGCCACCCTCCCACCTCTGACCTCCTTCATCCTTCCCGGAGGATGCCAGGCTGCATGCCAGGCCAACATCGCCCGCACCGTCTGCCGCCGCGCCGAACGCCGGGTAATCGCCCTATCACATACCGCTCCGGTCAATCCCCTCGCTATCGGCTACCTTAACCGCCTGAGCGACTACCTCTTCGACCTCGGCCGACACCTCAACCATCTCATCTCCACCCCCGAAGAATCCTGGCGTCCCTGAGCAATCAAAACAAAAATATCTCCCTCACCATAATAAAAAAAGAATAATCGCGTTTAACGAAAACAAACGCGGCTGTCACAGCGTCCTCCTCCGCGCCCTACGCCCTGTCAACAGACACCCAGCCGCCTGACCCACAAGAATTAACTTAACCAAAACCTCATAGATTCAAACAGCTATGTATTGGACACTTGAACTCGCATCAAAACTCGAAGACGCCCCCTGGCCCGCCACCCGCGAAGAGTTAATCGACTACGCCCAGCGCAGCGGTGCCCCCCTGGAAGTCATCGAGAACCTCCAGGAAATCGAAGACGAAGGAGAACCCTACGAATCCATCGAAGACATCTGGCCCGACTACCCCTCCAAAGAAGACTTCTTCTTCAACGAGGACGAGTATTGATAAGCATATAAGCATCTATTTACCTTATAATCAGCGAGATAAGCAAATATAATTTGTTTGTCTCGCTGCTTTTTATAGCCTTTTACAACATAGTTTGTTTGCCTCAAATGCGATATTTTCGGCTAAAATCTTAGTTTGTTTGTCTCAAATTCATTATCTTTGTAGACGTTTGTGAGTATCCACTTAACCTCCTCAATTATGGGCAGACCGAAAAGACAATACCCTTTGGGAAAATATCGCCTGCGGGCGGGCAAACATCCTGACAAATCAAAACCATGTACCGTTGTTTTGGAATACACATGGAATCGGCAGATATTCAGGAAAACCACCAATATTCTTGTCCGTGAATGTGACTGGAATCAATCTCTTCATCAAGGCAGAGGCGGTGTCCGTGTTTCATACGGACCGGAATCAGCACGCACCAATGCGTTGCTCCTTGCCCGTGTAACCAAGATAGATAACCTACTTGCCGAATACAACCAGAATCATTCCAATCAGATTACAGCACAAGTAATCAACGATATTCTGGCAGACAAGCCCATTACACGCAAGGATAATGGTAAGGACTTCATTGATCTTGCATTGGAAAGACTTGAATCTGATTACAGCCGAAATCGTATAGGCCGAAGCCGTTATCAGAATGGAGTCAGCGGCATGAATATTTTCAAGTCGTTTCTCCGTGCGGAAGGTAAAGGTACATATAAACAGGATGGACTGTATGTAAGCGAAATCACAGTCGAGCTTATCGAGGATTATATCAAATGGCGCAGACTTGTGAAACAAAATTCGGACGCCACTATCAACCATGCGCTGACACCTATAATGAAGGCTTGTGCATACGCCGCCGACATCAACCTTATTCCTGCTTCCATCAATGCCAGGATACAGGATATGCGCATAGTTCCTAAAATACAACTTTCGTCGGAAGATGCGGAATTTGACGGCAAGAACCTTTCACATGAAGAGATGGAAAAGCTCATAACCTATTATAATGAGTGTCATGAGCCTCGACGCAGAGAATTTATCGAAATGTTCTTGTTCGCGTTCCATGCCTGCGGTCTCCGTGTCGTGGATGTGATGACATTGCAATGGTCAAATATTGACTTCAATCGTAAGGAGCTACGGAAGATAATGATTAAGACTGGAAAGCGACACATCATTCCCCTGACGGATCCAGCCATCGGTATTCTTAATATCTGGAAAGAGAAGAGAGGCGACAGCCGCTATGTTTTTGATTTAGTCAAGGATAATCTTGATATAGACAATGACGAAGCATTGTATAAGGCAAGGAACAATGCCACCAAGTGCATTAACCAATCACTGACGGTAGTCGGCGAAGCTCTCAGTCTTAAATTCCCACTGACCATGCATGTCGCTCGACATACATTCGCCGTCTTTGCTCTTAACAAAGGACTTTCGATGTCGGTTGTCAGTCGCCTGTTAGGTCATGGAAGCACCGACATCACCGAAAAAGTATATGCCCGTTTCCTCCCCGAAACCCTCTCCTCCGAAGTCGCACGCCTAGCCGGAGACATCAACTCATTGTCAATAGTTTAGGAAATGCCATAAAGAATTACTATTTTTGCACATGGAAACCAATGAGATAGTCCTATACCAGCCAAACGAAACGATGAAACTTGAGGTCCGCCTCGAGAATGAAACTGTTTGGCTCACCCAACAGCAAATAGCCGATTTATTCGGTACCAAACGGCCAGCGATTACCAAGCATCTTTCCAATATCTTCAAGTCAGGAGAATTGGAAGAAGAAAGCACATGTTCCATTTTGGAACATATGGCTGCCGACGGCTCAAGAACATATTCTACAAAGTATTACAATCTGGATGTTATTCTTTCAGTAGGTTATCGCGTCAATAGCGTTAATGCTACGATGTTCCGGCGGTGGGCGAATCAGGTCTTAAAAGAATATCTTCTTCGTGGATATTCGGTAAATGAGCGACTGATACAGATGGAAGATAGGATTGACAGAAGATTATCAGAGCATGACAGACATCTGTTAATGTTGGATGAAAAAGTTGATTTCTTCGTAAGGACTTCATTACCTCCCAAGGAAGGAATTCTGTATCAAGGTCAGATATTCGATGCCCATGTAATAATATCAAAACTCGTTGAATCTGCCAATACACGCATAGTTCTGATTGATAATTACGTGGATGCTTCCGTTTTGACACAGCTTGATAAAAGAAAACCGGGAGTCAAAGCCACCATTTACACGCAGGAAATCAAGCCTATCCTCCGTCAGGATCTACGGCGACATAATCAGCAATATCCCGAAATCACAATCCATGTATATCATGGAGCTCACGACCGTTTTCTGATAATCGACGAGACGGTATATCACATAGGCGCATCGCTCAAGGACCTTGGCAAGAAACTTTTCGCCTTCTCCGAGATGACAGCGATGACCGGCACAGAACTGTTGTCTAAACTGTAAATCTCTACGATTACAGAGCTAAACACATTCATAAGGTTGAAAGAAAGGAGGTGTTGAGCCTCCTTTTTTTCATGTCCGTATCAAAGCTTTTGGAGCCAGAATCATGGAGCCAGAGTGCCGGAATTTAGTGCCGATTTTATGATTTAGTTATACCAAGCTAAAAATCAAGGCATTTCATGTGTATTGTTTCTAAATCGATAGCGAATGAGATACTTTTGCAGCCGATTTGAAAATGATGGCGGAGAAATCCGCAGCGCACAAAAGAATAAACAATATATAAATGCCAAAATCAAGTAACACAATTACAACAGCGGAGGACATGCTCAAAAGAATCCTCCATCTGCTTGAGGAATCGCAGGAACGAAGCACCTCCGGCAATAGTACTTCAAACGAGTGCCGTATCTACACCAACAAGGAGCTGATGAAGTTGCTCGGTGTGGAAAACCGTTATCTCAAGAATCTTCGGGATAATGGCTACCTCTCCTATTCCCGACATGGGGATAAGTTCTGGTACACACAGAATGATGTTGACACATTTCTACGACGCTTCAAGTATGAGGCTTTTGCTAATGGAGGAGGTGCAGTATGTTGATGCCGTCTGACACCATCAAACTGCTTACGGCATACGTCGATGAGCCAACTCACAACGATGCGGTATTGGATGAAGAAACGCACGTATCGGATGTCGAGTACACTGACGATACGATGGGACAAGACGAACTGTCGAATCAAGATGACGGAGAGTGCCCTTATATCCGAGTCGGCACGAATTATTACCGTGAAGTCAATCGACCGCAGGCGAATGGCACCACTTGTAAGTGTCTTGTCTATTGGAAGGCTTCAATCATCAAGGCTGACTTCGGAAAGGATTATCTGAATGATGTGCCGAAGTATGACTGTTTTTGCACAGTTCCGAGCCATACCGATTACCGCAAGATAATCGGCAACGCCTACAATCTCTATGAGCCAATCACCCATCATCCCGAACCGGGAGACTGGAGCGCGATTGACGGTCTGCTTCGCCACATCTTCGAGGAGCATTACGAGTATGGTCTTGACTATATCCAGTTGCTATATCAGATGCCGCTTCAAAAACTTCCGATTCTGATATTGGTATCGGAGCAACGTAACACCGGCAAGACCACTTTCCTCAATCTGCTAAAGGCAATCTTTCAGGACAACGCGACCTTCAACACCAACGAGGACTTCCGCAGCAAGTTCAATTCCGACTGGGCTGGCAAGCTGCTTATCATGGTCGATGAAGTTCTGCTCTCACGGCGCGAAGACTCCGAGCGACTGAAGAACCTCAGTACGGCAACATCCTACAAGATGGAGTCCAAAGGCAAGGACCGTAACGAGATTGCCTTCTTCGGAAAGTTCGTGCTCTGTTCCAACAACGAGCATTTCCCTATTGTAATAGACCGCGAGGAAGTCCGCTACTGGGTGCGTAAGATTAACCCTCTGGAAACAGACGACCCTTTCTATATGAAGAAGCTTGTGGCACAGATTCCGGCATTTCTCCACTTCCTTATGCAGAGAGAGCCGTCGGTACAATGCGAAAACCGAATGTGGTTCAGTCCGGAAAGACTGCGTACCGCCGCCCTCAACCGTATCGTGATTTCCAATCGCTCCAAGATTGAGTTTGAGGTTGCCGAACTCCTCATGGATATAATGGACAGTACCGGCGAATTGTCGGTATCATTCGTGGTGAACGACATAGCCACTTTACTCAACTACCGAAATGTCCGTGCCGACACAAGCGAGATACGCCGTCTCCTGCAAATCTACTGGCACCTCAAGCCGGTCTCGAACTCCCTCACTTACCGTGCCTATGCTGTCGGCATGTACCCAGCAAAGTACACCGCCAAGACAGCCGTCGGCAGATACTACACCGTTACCAGAGATTTTATTTTGAATTTATCATTATTTTGATGAATTGATGAATGAATAAAAGATAGGGAAGAAAATCAGCATGTTATAGTGCCGCAGCCTCTCATCAAAAGATTTTACAGGCGTTGAGAAGCCTCCAATTATTCCCCTTTCATTAAATATCATCTTATGATGAAATGAATTAAACTGTAATACTGCGAGTTACACACGCTTTCATCATTTCATCAAATTTCTACCAATTTTAATTTCACAAAACAGTGTATTCCGGACTTCGAGGCCGCTATTGAATAGATGTCGTGCACATCCGGAAAGACGTAGTGGGATTGCTTGCAATAAGACCCATGAGGGTATAGCCTAATATACCTTCATGCGAAGGCGGACGGCTTTCTGTGCGGAAAGAGGAGGCGGCGCAAGCGCAACTATGAAACAATTTTAATCAGCCTAACCAATAACACCAATAACTTTATGTCTTCTTCCAAACAGATGATGGACTTCAAGGCTGTGAAGTCCATAGCAGCCAATGTCAGCAACGAGCAACAACGCAACTGGAGCGATGAACTGTTCGAGCGCAAGGCCAAGAATCCCGACCACAACTACGACCGCTCCCGAACCGATCTGAACTTCCAGGTCGGGCCCGGAGGAGTGATAACCGCCGTTGACAAATCGCGGCGTATCGGCGACAAGGTCGAGGAGATAATAAAAAAACATCTCCGGCCGGATGCCCGAGTGACCGCCATATCCAACCGTGCAGTCATGGTCGTATTCGGCGGCAACCGTGAGCGGATGCGCGAGATGGCTTTCGGCTCTCAGGAGCTGAACGAGTATAAGGAAACCAACAGCCATCTTATGCGGCAACCGGAAGTCGAGCGATGGGCAAAGGATGTGTACGGTTTTGTATGCCGAGAATTCGGAGAAGAAAACATAGCCTCGTTCATCGTCCATCTTGACGAGACAGGCCCTCACGCGCATTGTGTATTCGTACCGTTAACTGCCGACGGACGTCTCAGTTCAAAGGAGGTACTCGGAGGCAAGAACAAATTCGAGGCGAAGCAACACATGAGAGACCTGCACACCCGGCTTGCCGAAGTGAACCGCAAATACGGCCTCGACCGTGGCGATGACATCCACGAGACCGGCGCACGGCATCGCTCGACCGCTGAATATAACCACGACCTTCACCGTGAAAACGCCCGGCTCGAAACTCTTATAAGTGACAAGTCTGGGCAGTTGGGGCGACTTGAGGACCAAATCAAGAAGGCAGAAACACGCGTCAAAGGACTCTCGACCATGATTACGAATCTTGAAAGACAGGAGGCTGAACTGAATGACGAGATAGCTCAGTTAGAAACTGACATCGAGAATGGTGCCGGAGATGTTTCCGAACTGCGTCGCCGCATCACTGAACTTGAAAAGCAACTTGAATCTACCGGACAGCAACTCGCCGACAAACGAGACAAGCTAAAGACCGCCGACCGGCAACTTGCCGAACTTCAGGATGAACTTGACGCTCTCACCGAAAAACGCGACGATGCGCAAAGAGACTACAGCGAACTAACGGAGAAGAAACAAGTACAAATACGCATGAGACTGACGGATGCCATCTTCGGAAGACTCGTGGTTGATATCCGTGAACTATTTGCGGCAATGCCATCGGAGCTGAAAGCGGATTTAGACGGAGAATTTCTGACTGCAATCGCCGAGCAGCCCAACGAGATTCTGAAGTGTGCCATGTATCTATTCCTCGGCTACTTCGACGGCGCAGCCCAATTCGCCCAGTCATGCGGCGGCGGAGGCACCGACAGCTCGCTACCGTGGGGACGCAATCCGGATGAAGATGACCGCCGTTTTGCCTACCGTTGCATGATGCAGGCGCATAAGATGCTCAATCCCGCCGCTCCCAGACGCAGCATGGCTGGCAGACGGTGACTAAAAGTGAACCAATCCAATATCCCCTAAACTAATTCTAAACAAAACTAATGAGCACTCCATCAAATAACTTTTTGGAGAGTGCTCCTTTTATGTTATAAAACATATTGCATCATAATAACTTCGATTTTTGATGCACGCTCGGTAATAATTTATTAACTTTGCGTTCAAATTTAATAAATCAATCATGGAGACAAAAACAGAAAGACAGAAGCTAAATAGGATAAAAGCAGTATTAGCCGAAACTGGTCACACTGGTAAATGGCTCGCCGAACAACTCGGTAAAGACCCTGTGACTGTATCAAAATGGTGTACTAATACTTCTCAACCGGATTTGTATACGCTCCAAGAAATTTCACAATTACTAAATATTAATATCCGAGTTTTGATTGTGCCGACAGACAATCAGCAAATGATCACTTCTGTTCAATGATATTTCCCCATGTTGACAAAAGATATAATTGACAAGATTTTAACAATCTATCGCGATTCTCCACAAGAGACTGTTGCCACAAAAGGTTTTGGGTGGGTTAATTTGGCAAAATTGGGCTCTCCTATACGAAAGGCAGGTATCGATTATAAAGCCTTAGGTTATGAAAAGATATCATATCTTTTCAAAGATATACCTGTCTTTGAATTAACAGAATATATAAAAGATGGGAATCCACCTATAATATATATTAGAGAAAAGCGCATAAAGAATAGGCGTATTGAAAAAGGCAATACGGTCTTCATTAAATCCAACGATGAACCAATTAATCTCACGGACAATCTATTCTCATTGCCCGTTATTGGTAAATATTATAAGGAATTAATTGATGACGCAGAATTCGGTTGGCCGGAGATTGTTGGACTCTATGAAATCAATGAACATGGGCAGTATCAGATTTCGGATATTCGTGATTTGCTGTTTCATGAACATAAATACCCATCTATAGATAACAAAGATTCAAATCGTGATATAATTATTCTTCTTGATGGTCCATTAAACACGTTAAAGCCCAACAATTACTATCGTTTCAACTGGTGCATTAAGGCTTCAGATAATGCCAGAGGCTATATTATAGATATCGATAAGACGAAACAACCCAAACGAATAGTTCCATCTTTATTCATTGAAAATTTGCATAAACTTTGGGATGACAAGAATCATGGGCGCGTTTTGAGTGATGCAATGAGTACAATTAGCTCTGAATTGATGTCAAGTAGCGATGGTACATTCATCTATGAACTGCTGCAAAATGCAAATGATTACCCCATTAAGGATGAAGACGATAAAGCGATTCCTGTAGAAGTTGAGTTCCATTTAACAGATAAGTGCCTGATCTGTCGACATTCTGGTGCAAAATTTAGTCCACGAGATGTCTCTGGCATTTGCAGTATTGGTAACGGCAGCAAAACCAAGAACAAAAATACCATTGGATATAAAGGTATTGGCTTTAAGACTGTATTCCATTTGCACGACTGGGTATACATCAAATCCGGAGAATTTATGTTCCGATTTGACAAGAATTCCGAGAAAGAGGGGCGTCCATTCCAAATTATGCCAATTTGGACAACAATCCCGGAATTGAATGAATTTGATGATACTGTCGCTAACCTCATTAAAGGTGGTATGGATAAGTTTAATGTCCAGACCGTAATGTTGCCTAGAAAGCAAGAGTATCTTTATGGAATGGAAAAGAATCGACAGTCTGAAAAAAGTCACGAATATGTCCTACGAGATATGTTTAAAGACATTCGCGATATCGTTTTCATTCCCAACATTAAATCGGTAACAATTTTCTTCCCAGGAGAGGAACCCATAGTGTGCTCGAAAAGCGAATCTTCTGACTGGGTCGTTTCTGAACCATATAGACATGTCCTTGATGAAGAGACTGAGCGTGCTGAGATAATAAAAGAATGTAATGAGCACCCCGAAAGAAGAATACCCCCAAAGTATAAAACTTTTGAGGATACCTACGTATCTTTCGCTGCTAAAAAATGCGGAAACAATATTGAGATAGTTGATCACGCGACTGTATACTGCTACCTCCCAACTAAAGCTGAATTTGGTTTCCCATTCCTTATGAACACTGATATGGTGCCTTCGGGTGATCGAAATCAGTTAAAAACCGATGTGAAATTTAATGCGCTGTTCGCAAAAATTGCAGGTCAGAAATTTTTTATTTGGATTAATGACTTAATCAAAAGTGGAGATTATGATCTGGATTCAATTTTTGCGCTAATTCCAAATTTCGAGGAATGCCTGAAGATTACAGTCTATAAGGATTTCATCGAAGCCTTTCAAAAAGAGTTTGAAGATCTAATTCAGTCAGAAGCCTTTGTTCCCATAAATAGCACCGGACACTATGCTCTATTATCTAAAATAATTTATGATACTACCGGTATTTCTGAATCTGGAATAATGACCGATGACGAATTGTTATCTTTTGTTGATGGTCAAGGAGTTTGGACTCGCTGTCCAGATGAATTCTTTGTACATTCAGACCTACGTGGGAAACCTAACTTTCACACTTTCTTGACGAAATATCATGCCGAAAACATGGGATTTAGTCAAGAAACTATACTTACTCTGTGTGAGAGCGAGGAGTTTAATAAATGGTTGAAAATTCAAAGCAACAATAATAACTTTCTTAAGTTTCTCATCTCATATGGTCATCTGAAAAAGTTCATTGAAAATAATAAGAGGATTTTCATTGATAACAATGGTAATTTGTGCTCAGCAAACGAGTTGTATTATGAAGTAGATAAGTTTAAGGAATCATTACCGGAGTTATCATCTTACATTCCACATTTATCTCATATAACAAGAAAATTTATAGAAGAGAATCAGTTATGCGATTATAACATCTCTGATTGTTTCAATAAATTCTCTATTTCAGAGGCGATAGAGAATCACATTATTTCCAATGACAAGGCCATGTCGTTATTACGAGAACTGACTACTTCTGTTCCATTCTATCGATATTTAGCTGTAAATGGCGTTGACCTTAAATCCAGTAATGAGATTCCGTATATCACAGAAAATGGTGCATATTCTACAGATTATGTTAATCCTCGTTACTTCTATAGCGACGATGCTTATGCCCTAACCAAAGAGAAGTGGCTGGGCAATAATGTTGTTCAGGTATTAAACCATGAGTATTTTAGTAATCTTGAAACAGAAGCGAAAAATCAACTCACGAATGTTTTCTCGCGTTTGGGCTTTACAGTCTTTGAGCAATCCGTTTTTATAGACAACTATATTGTTGGCAATTCGGATTTCCAAAATAACATTAATGCGATAATCGAGTCTGATTTTACAATTAACAGGTTTTTTTGTGAATTTGTATACAAACATGGAATAAACCTTAAGGAAGGTAGCTTAAAAAAATATGTTTTAAGGTGCGTTGACATAAAAGGCAAAGATGTTTATCTTTGTAGTGATAATGTGCGGTACTTCGATCAAGAGGCTTACACAAATAATAGCTCATATAGTGATAATACCGGACATCCTTGGCTTAAAGAAGACATGATGTATGCTATATCTAATGCATACTTCAATGTATCTGACGATGACGAGAAGAAAAAAATAGAATCTTTCTTACGCCAACAGTTCGGGATAAAAACATTCACAGATAAATCTTTTTCTGAGGATGTCGTATTTAAGAATCGTGATCAAATCTATAACACCCTTACGACAGACAAACAATCTTTATTGGCATTCTTAAAGTATTTAATTCGAGACTCAGAAAGAATTTTCGATAGATCTTTTAGTTTTGATAAAATCGAAAGCTTGCCTTTATTGTGCTATGATGGCACAATAAAACAACGGGCACAAAATGTTGTGTATCTTGAATTTAGCGAAGACGCAAAAGAATTGATTGAGAAGGAATGGTTCTCAGGCAATTATATTCTTCTTGACCCTATATACACAAAAGAGTTTTCGCTAGAAGTGCGTCGGCTCTTCAAATTTGAGAAATTTGAAATAAAGACTCTGTGTGGTAATATTCTGTCAAATATTGAGTTAAAAAAATCGGCAAATACAAAAGAGTATTCTGTTGATTTCTGGCGATGGGTGCTGAATAACCGGAAAGATATAAATGATTACAACCAACTGGACGGGTATTACTTATTAAACAAGGATGGTAAATTATTCTTACCTTCATGCTTTTATATTCCAGATGCCTACCAGAAAGAGAAAATTGAGTCTTTGGTGAGCAGATATGTTGAGAATGCTCAATTTGTATCTTCTCAATACCTTGAATCAGACACCGATGAGGAAAAAGCAAAATGGGTTAAACTGTTCAAAAAGCTCGGACTGAAGTCGGACAATAAAGACATTCTATTTTCAGATATTCTTCCAAATCTTGCTTCTTTTGAAGGCAACCAGGCAGACTCTGTTGTAGCAATGATGACAAAGCATCTTAAGGACTTAAAAGAAGATTGGGATGCTCGCCGGAAACAAGTAATTCAGCTACGCGTCAAAACTCAATCTAATGTTTATAAACCTCTTAGTGAGGTTCTCATTGCCAACGTTGACCTAAATACGACTACAGAACCATTCAAATATATTGCGCTTTCTAATGAAATCGCGTCTGACATATTAGAAGCAAACAGAGATATCTTATTCCTTATTGCTAAGGAGTTTAATAACGTTGGCTTGATTTCTTCAAAGAAAAGCTGGATTGAAACTAAGATTAAGGAGTACCTTCATCTTTTTGAGACGAATTCAGATTCTGTTTCAGAGATTCATGTCAAGTTTGTTCGAGAATTGGCAAAACTTCTTGAAGACTATGAGATTAATAATGAACTGCTGAGTCGTGTAAAGTACCATACTAAAAAAGGAAAAAATGACTATCTTACGGCAGAAGAAATTACTCTCGGGTCAATATACAATCCTGTGTGTGATTTTGAAGCCAACGGAATTACAGAACTGACATATTTATCTGAAGAATACTTTTTTGAAGGGAATAAAGACAGCATAAAAACTTTCTTCAAAGGTCTTGGAATGCATCACAATATGATGCGAAAAGACTTAAAATTCTTGTCTAACCGAACCTTCGCATGTTATTTTTGGGCTAAGTGTTTTTCTCGACGTTTGACTGAATACAACAGTTGGATTGAAGAGGGTTTATTCGATGGAATAAACTGTATACCAACAAGACATGCAGTGCGCAAGGCAGAAGAGCTATATGCTCCCAGCGTTACCGGTTTCGCTGTTAAAGCACATGTGCCTAACTGGGAAGAAAAGGTCGCGGCGAAAGAAGTTGTTGATTCTATTGATAATCTCGAAAGTCGTACTGTATTCGAGAAATTAAAATTCACAAAAGCCCTTTCTTTTGAAGATTGCCTGTATTATTTGGCTCGAGTCGAACATAAGAGAGACGATGAATCAATTTATAGAAGTTGCGTTATCAATTGGTTGTTGACTGCTCCTTACAATGAAGATAAGGTAAATGAATATAGGAATACGCCTACTTCTGTGTGGAGAAATGGTAAGGGACAGAAGAAACATATAACTGAGCTGTATGCCATTCATCCCAATGCAGAGCAACAAAGAAGCATATTCCGTGGGAATGAATTTGTAATTCAGACTGGTGCCTTTCCAAAAGATGCGGATTCCTTTGTAAAAGCATGCCAAATTCTAAAGATACAATGCTTGACTAGCGAAGATTTCGTTGCTAAACCAATAAATTATACTGATGAAACCAAGGAGTTAATCGCAATCTTAAGGCCCAGACTTCTAGTGTTGGCTGCTATAGAGAATCCCGACAGATTTCAGGAGTTATATACGAAATATAATGAAGTGTTGTCTAAGTATCATTTCTGTGTTTGCGAGAAAATCGATCTTGGTTATGATACGATACATAACGATGTAGAGCGCATATACAACGATGATAGCCATATATATTATGTGGCTTCTTGGAAGCATAATCGCACCTTTACAAAATTCTGTGGCAGATTGAAAAATCTGATTGACCTAAAGATCTATGATGATATCTGTGAAGATGTCTTTGATGATACAGTTACAGTTGAGGACTGCATAGAAAAGTATTGCTCGTCTCTTAAATACGATGAGCAATTCCGCTCATATATGAAATCTTTGGACTTATTCATAAACATCACTCCGGATGTTGAGGATGAACCATCTGAGGATGACACGCCATATTACGAAGACGCTAAAGAAACCGAAGTAGATCAATCTAATGAAACTGATGCGGAGGAGCAGAATAGCGATAGTGAGGATTTGGATGACGAAGATACTAACTCTGAGGTCACCGACAGAGATACCGACGAGCCAGGATCTCGACAAGGAGTTACTGACACCTCGGAAATAGTACCGGAACAAACATCGCCATCCGAACCAGATATTGACGATAGCAAGAGCGAGTGTCATGGAGATGCACATTCTGGGCAACACATAGCTGAGAATCATGAGCCTTCCGACACAGAGTCAGAATCCCTAAACAATGAGGAAGACGAAGAGGATACCAACATTGTTGAAGATGAGCATCAGATTGAAGACGATGAACTGGATGAGTATGTTCAAGAAGGCGATGCTATAGAAGACGAAAGCTATGAAGATAGCGTTGAAGACTCAAAAGGAACATCAACAGAACCCAATAAAAAAACACCTCACCAAACTGGTTCTACAATTCAATCAGATGGTCACGGATACGATCCAGACTATGGTGATTATATGGGTTCTGTAGATAAAGATGGAGACTATCAACCTGTAGGCGAACAGCCGAATAAGCCAAGGCGAGTACGTAAACATTTAAAGAACTATACCAAACCTGAGATTGAACGGTTACGCTCACATGGTACTCCTCTTGAGCTGGAGTCACTTCCTCCGACACAAGATGAACTTGATATTCTTGCAGAATGCAATATAACACCGGAGCAGATTGCGGACACAAACTATTTGGCACAATTGCGTCTTTATCAAAATCTTGTTGATAGAGGTGATAAACCCGAAGAATCACTGGAAGAATTTGTGCGTAATGCTGACGATGTTACAACACATAAGCTTTCAGGAGGAAAATATATCCATACTTGTAGTGCAGCGCGTGGTGTAATGTATATTTCACCGTCTGTATGGAATAAGATGGTTGATGACGAATGGGAGATTTGCGTATACCTTGATGGACAAGGAAAAAACTTCCATTACATCAAGACCAGAGACGAATTCCTTCAGCTTGTTGAGAAAGATGATGTGGTAATTAAAATCACAGGTAAAGAAAAAGTCGATGTTGTCAACCGACTATATTCTGATATTCTCAGCGATGTCAAGGGCGCAGCCTACACATTGGTACGAGTGGCAGCTCGCACAAATATGGATGCAGTCTTTGCGCACTATGTAGGCGCAATGGCAGAGGCAGATGACGGCAATGACGAAAACGAATATGGCGAATGATTATGACTAACAACATTAAACTTTCAAACTACAAGTCTTTCTTTGCTGATCAAGTAAAAGAAGCGATTGACGAGCAGCAAAAAATTAACAGGTCGCAGATGCGAACCTTGTTTAAGACTGGAGAATTATCTATAGCCTATGTCGATTCTGTTCAACATGAGACAGGTTTAGTGATTCTTAAATGTCCGCGCCGTATGGCTCCTCGTCTAAAGGTCCAAAAAAGCATAGTCATTCTTTCCAAAGGCGCAAAGGCAACATTGGGAGACAAAATTACTGAGTGGTCATGCCAATGGGAGGAATTCTGCTCAAATCCGAGCTACCATTCTCCCGCATCGGATATGACTCCCATGTATTATGTACATAAGGAAGACTCATCCTATGATTATGTGGCATGTTCTGGTATAAGTTCTAAATTGTACGATATTTTTGCCAAAACGATTGCTGCAGGGAAGTCTTTGACACTGATTGTTTACAATCCTTTCCCTCCAATCGAATATTTCCGCAATCTCGCAAACTACATAGATGCGTTTTCAACCAATGAGGAACTTGCTCTGGAACCGACAATCAGCTATGATTGTTGGACTCCAGATGAACTCGCATTTGATGAAAATAATCCGACTGGGATATCTGACACTATAATCGAGACGTTAGCGAATGAAAACTCTTGTATTGTGCAAGGTCCTCCCGGAACAGGTAAAAGTTACACCATTGCAACAATCATCGCCACATACTTGCAAGAGGGCAAGACGGTATGTGTTACTACAATGGCAAATAAGGGGCTTATCGAATTGATTAAGCAAAAGCCTTTGCAAAAATTCGTTGAAAGTGGTGTCGTCCATAAAACGAACTTATCTGTTGATGAACGGAAACAAGTCAATGGACTTAAAGAAGCTTCACCTGATATGCAAGTGCCAGGTGGTGAGTTATTATGTGCGACCAATTACCAATTATCAAGCGTATATAGCGATAAGAAGATGTCGCTCTATGGGCTTCCACAATATGACCTAATAGTTATCGAGGAGGCATCACAGGCCTTCTTGACAACTATTGTAGCGTTCAAGCAATTAGGCATAAAATGCCTAATTGTTGGAGACCCCATGCAGCTGCCACCGATTGTAAAACTCAATAATCCACAGTATAATTCGTGGAATGTAACGACACAGGTTGAAGGGCTTAAGACAATTGCATTAGGCTCAAACATTAAATCGTATCGTATCGTTACCACCTTCCGTCTGACGTCTCGTTCAGCAGCACTCACAAAAAGCTTCTATGGGAACCGTTTTGTCTCTGTGAAAAAAGATTATTTGGACTTTTCTAATACTAATAGCCCTTTGTTCCCTGCCGATGGCGGTGTTTTATACCATTGCACTATGGATGCTCGCAACGGCGTCTATTCTGAAAAAGCTGACGCTCTTATTCGACAAATAATCGAATCAATGGAGACATTCTATCCAGAGAGATCACTGGCAATAATTACTCCGTTCAGAGACTCGGTAAAAGAGCTTCAGAAGAATTTTTGTACATCTGATTTAGAGTTGGATCTGACTATTGAAACAATTGACCGAATTCAAGGAATGACAGTAGATTATGCGATACTGTATATACCTGGCAGAAATCCCGGATTTGCGCTGGAAGATAAAAGGTTCAACGTAGCAACAAGTCGCTCTCTGAGCACTACTCTTATTATTTCTGACGCACCGTTAAATGAATTCCATGCAGTATCACCTATAGTCTTGAGTTTTATCGGTAATTGTGATAGCTATAAAGCTGATAGAACTGTTATTCGCAAAAATCAAATAGCGAATACAAGTATTGCCAATGGAGATATATCTAAGGAGGACACTCCTGTTACGGATATACCGCCAATTGCTGTGAAGGTTGTCGGGAAAATCGACTTGTCTCAATTTGAACGTCCGAAGAAGGATTTGAGCAAGACAAAGAAAAATTTCTACATCATTGACACTAACGTATTTGTTAATTGCCCAGAGATTATCAGCAAGATAGATTCAAGTTATCCAGTGATTTTATCGGCTAAGGTTGCTGACGAACTTGACAAGATGAAAATCAAATTGAGCGCTCAGGACAAAGCAAACGCAGAGAAAGCTTTGAGAATTTTGAACCAAATGTCTGGTAGAGACATTCGTTATGGAATGGCCGACACGTCACTTCTGCCGGAAGATTTCGATAAACGCTCTCCGGATAATATGATTCTATCGGTTGCATTGAAATATCAGGATGAAAATCCCATTGTGTTGACCTCGGATAACGGGTTGCAGCTAAAATCAAAGATACTGGGGATTACGACAATTTCTCTAAAGGCTTTCCTTAAACAGCTAAAACACTAACATCATGAATTATAACAAAAATATATTTAAGGAGTCAGTGCGAATTACAGAGCTTGGGGCGAAGGATGCACTTGATGCTGTTATGTGTAATGATTTGTATTGCACAACCGAGTTACCAAGGCCACACGCCGCTATGACGAAGAATGCTATCAACTGTAACGTATTACATAAAACAATGGAAGAGAAGCCTCAAATAGATCCACAAAAGGTTAAAGAAATACTGGAGTTTGCTCAGAAATCTCCTAAAATAGTCGAGTTACAACAACAATGCCAAGAGATTGGAGAAAGAAAGCGTAAGAAAATCTCTGAGAAAGTTATTGATAATGCTTTCGATGCTTTCGGCATCATCGTAAAGGAGCTGTCTGATACGTCAGAAGAAGAACAGGAACTTCAGAAATTCTGTGCCAAATACGTTTTCTGCTGTATGGTACAAAGCAGCGGTATAGAAATCACAGATTAATACAATCGTGTTAATCACATCTATCCCATATATTGATTATGAAACACCTCTATATCATTGGAAACGGCTTTGACATTTTCACTGGACTGCATACAAGTTATGCAGATTTTAGACGATGGCTTGAGCGCGAGTATATTTTTGTGTATGAAAATATGAAAGTGGCATACAATATGGAAGGTGATTGGTGGAATAATTTTGAAGTAAACCTCGGAGAGCTTGATATCCATAGATATGTCCGCAATTTTACTCCGCAAGCAAAATCAGAAGGTGAAATCCTTAAGCTAATTGAAGATAAAAAGAATCAAAAACAGCAAGAAGTAACTGCTAATATACATTATGATTCGGCATGTGCAAATCGACTTCGAGGGTTGCTCGATATTTTGCAATATTGTTTTGAGCGTTGGGTTGCTGATTGTCAAAGCATGATTACCGACCCACAATATGCCAATATTGAGAAGGTAGACTCATTCTTCATAAATTTCAATTATACCGATACTATTGAATGGCTTTATAAGATTCCGGAAGAGAGAGTATTACATATACATGGTAGAGCATCTAAACATGAAAAATTGGTATTCGGGCACAATAAACATCCTCATGGAGGTATTTTTGATGGCGCTGATGTAGATCAGACATGTTTTGAGCTGTCAAAATATCAAAAGAATACATATGAATATATATTTAAACACGAAAATTTGCCAAATATGCTTGCTGATGTTGAATTTGTCCATGTTTATGGGCTATCTCTTTCCTCAGTAGATGAAAATTACATTGATTGGATTGAGAAGAATACACCACAAGATTGTAAATGGGAATTTAGTTGGTTCACTGAAGAAGATAAACAAAGAATTGATGTGTTTGTTCTCAATCATTGGAGAATTAAAGACCGCCATAAATTAATGCAGCTAAATCCAATTAGTAAGGAGGAAACAAATAATGGCAGACAATAGCATTTCATCGCATTTTATAGCGAAGTTTGCTTGTCTAATTGAAGCAAGATTCAACTATGTATCTGATAATCAATGTCCTCGAACTTCTTCAACGAGGAGGAATATTGAGCCACTGAAATTCACATATAATACTGATTATCAGCCATATAAACAATTAGAATTTGTTTGTATGGCTGGTGTTTTATGGTCTCAGATGGCGAAATTTGTTTGCATAAGTGAGGGAAAAAGCACTTTTGTTTGTATATAATTCATTGCAATTATGAACATTCTCAACAGAGGAGGAATATCATCTGTCTTAAAACTTTTTAATTTCGATGTGTCGGATTCTTGCCCATATTGAATTGTATCTTTGTGTATTATTAATTTTAAGATGATGAAACATCAGACCATATCCATGCACGATGATAGCGGGGCGGAAGTTACGGCGCAGGCACCGCTGATAATATCGGCAAGCCGGGCTACTGACATTCCGGCATTTTATGCCGACTGGTTTTTCCGTCGACTTGAAAAGGGTTATGTCAGGTGGCGGAATCCTTTCTCAGGGCAGGATAGCTATGTTTCATTCGGGAATACACGTTTTATTGTTTTTTGGTCGAAGAATCCTGCTCCGCTGTTGCCATATCTGCCTATGCTTAAGGAACGAGGGATTGGCTGTTATATCCATTTTACGCTTAATGATTACGAGGCTGAAGGGTTGGAGACGAATGTCCCTCCGTTGTCACAGAGGATAGAAACATTCTGTCGTGCCGTTGAAGTTCTCGGTCGAGGAGCCGTGGTATGGCGGTTCGATCCGCTCATTCTTACAGACAAAATCAACATAGACACTTTACTTGACAAAATCGCGCATATCGCCAATGTCTTGGCCGGCTATACCGAAAAACTCGTTTTCAGTTTCGCTGACATTGAATCGTATAAAAAAGTGTCGCGCAATCTCAGGCAAAGCTGCGTGGACTATCGCGAATGGGATGAGCAGACCATGCGCGAATTTGCATCGCGACTTTCAGCAATGAACCATGATGACAGGAATTTCAAACTCGCGACATGCGCCGAACGCATTGACCTTTCAGAATATGGAATAGAGCACAATCGCTGTATCGACCCTGAATTAATCAGCCATCTTGCGCCCGATGATGTCATTTTGCAAAACTTTCTTTATAACGAAAAGACGGACTCCGGGCAGCGAAAGGCGTGCGGCTGCATTCTCTCAAAAGACATCGGCGCTTACAACACCTGTCCGCATGGCTGCCTCTACTGCTATGCCAACTCCTCTTCAGCCTCGGCACTTTCCAATTATAAGAAATCAATCGCCAATCCTCTTACTGACTCAATAATCTGAATTATGAACTACACACCCAACGTTAGGAAATCTACACAAACCTTTGTAAATGTTCTGCAAAAGGCAAAGGAGTGGTTCGCTTCGCTTTCAAAAACAGAGCAACAAAACCTTATTGACGAATTAGAACACGGAGCAGGTCATCTTACCAACATTCGTCAACTAAATGCCTACATAGCCAAATATGGTGAAATTCATCAAGCCAAATTGCTTAATGCTTACGAGAAAATACCATCTAAAGTTTGGTACGAAGGCGGCATTACTGTCATTGATTATGGCTGCGGGCAAGGTATTGCCGAAATGGTACTGTCAGATTATTTGACTTCGAGGTATGTTGATAATGACTACATCAAAGATTTTATCCTTATTGAACCATCACGAACGAACCTACAGCGATGCGTCGATTATGTAAAGGCGTTCTTTCGAGAATCAAAAATATCCGCCTATTGTAAGAGAGACGACCAAATAAATGACTATGACATTAATCCGAAATCTGCAACTGTCATTCATATTTTCTCTAATGTAATAGACTTAGATGATTTTGATGGCAATGGTGTCTTGTCGTTGTTAAACGAAGATAAATCCCATAATAACATAATCGTATGTGTGAGCCCTTATTATCAGGAAGCAACACGCGGTAAGAGAATAAAAGAGTTTGGCGACAAACTTCAGGGCTATTCATTGGTATACAAATTAGAGAAGCACACTGATGATTGGGATAAACCTTATAGTTGCCAGATATATATCTTTGTCAGTTCTTATTATTGACAATCTATGCCCCGATTTGTTTGTATGGGAATATTCCGGGCTGGCGTTCTATAGCCTCAAATGGCAAAATAAGTTTGTATTTAGGTCGGTTAGTAAGGGTTATATAGCTGAAACACAACACTAAAACCATTCTTCAACGAGGACGAATATTGAACAGTCGCACAAGAGATAAAACTCTATAAATCAATGGACAAACAAGACTGAATTTGTTTGTCCATTGATTTTTATATTCGATTTTGCGCCGGAAGACATAGAAATTTGTTTGTCCATTGTTCAACCGTCAATTTTGGTCTTAAGTCATGGGCAGGAGGAAAATCCGGAGGATAATGTTCTACCGGCACAATCGGTCTGAGAGAATTTGTTTGTCCAAATTACAGCACGCAAAACCATCCTCCGGAATATCCGTCTTCCATGGGAAAGATCGGGATTCCGGAGGATAGTCTGAGTTGATGATTTGTCGACTTTAGCTGATGTTGACGATATAGGAGTCCTGAAGCACTTCTTCCATCGATTTGCAGTCAATCTTCACGACATCCCACACCCTTTGGTCGCAGGGAACGTTGTAGAGGATTCCCCCGTCTTCGTAGTCGTGCGTATCTTGATTGCCTATCTTGTAGATAGTAACTTCGGCCTTCTCCTTTTTGAAACGGAAAACGGGTCGCGGGCAATTCTCGGAATGGATGCCATAAAAATTACCATCTTTGACATAGTAGAAGATTACATTAAAATGACATTCCTCCACATAAACCTCAAAGATTTTTTTATCGGTCAGCAATCATTCATAAAGAAGAAAGTGCAACTGAGACCTTTTCCGTCTTCGTTTCTGCGCTTTTTAGAGCCGCTTCGAGATAGACAAGGGAGATGTGCTGAAAAGGCACATCTCCCTGAAAGTCGTGTAAGAATGGATCAGATGCAACTCGGAAGGTGGCGCCACCGCCGGGGGTGGGCTCATTCCTGTTCCGGGAATGCAGGTCGGTCGATCGGCTTTAGATCTCTTCGAAGTGCGAGCGGTCAACGCCGCAGATCGGACAAACGTAGTCGGCCGGCAGATCGCCGTCGGTTTCCACAATGTAACCGCAAACGTCGCATCTGAACCGGCGTGACTTCTTCGGAGCTTCGGCTTCGGGCTTGGGCTCGGGTTCGGCGCGGAAGGTGGGTGCGTTTTTGGGAGCTTTCCCCTTAATCACGCGATGATAATAGGCGTAAGTCATGGGCGTGCCCTCGCCGGGATAGGAGGTCACGAGCTTGCCGATGACAATCACGTGGGTGCCGCAGTCGACGAAGTTGATAGCGTCCAGGATGAGGCGTCCGCAGAATTTCCCTTTCACGGCCGGAGCGCCATCGAGGTCTTCACATCCGAAATCGGCATATTTGTCGGCGTCGCGCGACGACCGGAAGCCGAACGAGCTGATTACAAACGGATCGGTATCCTCAGCGATGATCGACAGGCTGAAGCGCGGATTGCGCTTGATGCAGTCGAGCGTGAAATTCTTTTTGTTGAGGCAGATAGCCAGGGTGGGATTCTCGCTCGTCACCTGGAAGCAGGTGTTGATGACACACCCTGCGGGCTTGCCGTCGGAATAGCATCCAACCACATAGAGCCCGTAGGTGATGTCATAGAGTGCGTTGCTGCTCATCTTCTTTCGAATTTAGTAGTTCTGGGCTTTGATTTCGAAGAAGCTTTCGGGATGGGCGCAAACCGGGCAAACCTTCGGCGCTTTCTTGCCTACGACGATGTGACCGCAGTTGCGGCATACCCAGATGGTGTCGCCCTCGCGCGAGAATACGATTCCCTCCTCGATGTTCTTGAGCAGGCGCAGATAGCGCTCCTCGTGGTGGCGCTCGATGGCACCAACGGCGCGGAATTTGAAGGCGATTTCGGGGAATCCCTCTTCTTCGGCTTCTTTTGCCATGCGGTCATACATGTTGGTCCACTCGTAGTTTTCGCCCTCGGCGGCATCGCGGAGGTTGGTCATGGTGTCGGCAATCTCGCCGCCGTGCAGAAGCTTGAACCACAGTTTGGCATGCTCTTTCTCGTTGTGGGCAGTCTCTTCGAAGAGGGCTGCAATCTGCTCGTAGCCGTCTTTCTTGGCCTTCGATGCATAATAGCTGTATTTGTTGCGAGCCTGCGATTCGCCTGCAAACGCTTCCTGAAGGTTGCGTTCAGTCTTTGTTCCTTTTAAATCTTTCATGTTTTTTTGAGGTATTTTTTTATGTTATTATTTGGTTGTCGATTGGTTGTCAATCAGTTTTATGCAATCCGGACACAGCCCGCGGAAGGTCACATCCACCGAATCGATGTCAAATCGGGGCGACATCCACTCGGCCAGGTTGCCGGGCATGGGCATGTCGTAGATTCGCGAGCATCGCCGGCAAATGAAATGGCTGTGAGCAGGCTGCTGGGCCATGTCGTAACGTGAACATCCCGATTCAATCTCCAATTCGCGCAGCAATCCTTTCTCTGTCAGCGTTTTCAGGGAATTGTAGACCGTTGTGCGCGATAGCGACAGAAAGAGCTTCGAGAGATTCGAATAGATATCCTCTGCCGACGGATGGCGGTGGCTGTTGGCCACAATACCGAGCACCCCAATCCGCTGAGCCGAAGGACGTATCCCCTTCGCCTGAAGCATTTCGGTGAGTTTCGCTATCGAATATTCTGTGGTCATCTTCGCCTCATTTTGTAATGATTACAAAAATAGCAACAATTACAATCCCCGCCAAATTTATTTCAAAAAATCTTCTAAAAATTTTTATACTGTCCGCCAAACCGTAAAGTAGAGAGTCCGACTTCATGAAAGGCAGAAGATGGACTCTCTACTTTACGGTTTGGCGGACAGTAATAATAACAAATCTCTTATGACCCTTCTATCAAGGACAAGTATCTGAAAAAACTACTGGACAACGGATATTTAGGATATTCATGAGAAGGAGATAAATATTGGTACACTCAGGAGGATGTAAACCTCTTTCTACGGAGATTCCATTATGAGCCTTATGCCTCATCCGGTTTTCTTCCAATATGATTAACTTCCAATCGGCACACAAATTGTGCCGATTGGAAGTTATTGTTCATATATAGCCTCTGATTTCAAAAATTATTATTACTGTCCGCTAAACCCTAGAGTAGTGAGTCCAAC
>ULWS01000313.1_pt1 | contig 22570 bp, 19 predicted proteins | sample 1960591 | NCBI WGS metagenome assembly ULWS01 (sample SAMEA4835818, study PRJEB28245) | human gut metagenome | biome: gut microbiome; material: fecal sample | place: Denmark | collected 2008
AGCACGTGATCCCGGCGGAGGATGACATAACAGCGGCGGCAGAACGCGTCAACTGGAAAAATGTGAAACTTGACGGAAATACTTTAACCTTCCTCTCCCCGGACACGACGATTGACCTCGGCTCCATCGCCAAGGGCTACATTGCCGACCGCATGAAAGACTATCTGACCGAATCCGGCGTCGAAAGCGCCATCATCAACCTGGGCGGCAACGTACTCTGTGTCGGTGAGCACACAAACCACCAGCCGTTCCGCATCGGGCTGCAGAAACCGTTTGCCGACTATGCAACGGTCTTTGCCGATCTGAATATTGATGACATGTCCGTTGTCTCCTCCGGCGTCTATGAGCGCCATTTTGAGAAAAACGGTGTCAATTACCATCACCTGTTAAACCCGAAAACAGGCTATCCGTACCAGAACGGACTGGTTTCCGTGACGATCGTCTCCCCGCGTTCGGTGGACGGCGATGTACTCAGCACGACCTGTTTCTCGATGGGACTGGATAAGGGTCTGGAACTCATCAATTCAATGGATGGCATTTATGCTTATTTTATCACGGATGATTATAAACTGATTTACTCGGATGGAGCGGAGGCATTTATTGATGAAATCAAAGAAAAATAGAAATGATTTTGTTTTGATTCTGGTTCTTCTTGCCGTCATACTCATCGGTTTTCTGGTTGTGCGCTTGCAGCGCCAGAAGGATGCTTTTACCGTTGATGTCAGTGTCAATGGAACAACCGTCGCCACCTACCGGCTGGATGAGGAGATAGACACCTGGATCGACGGGTATCAGGGGGGACAAAATCATCTGGTGATTCAAGATGGATGTGCCCGGATCGAAGAGGCAGACTGCCCGGACAAGCTCTGTGTGAAGCAGGGAACCGTTTCAGAGAGTGGGGAATCGCTGGTTTGCCTGCCGAATAGGGTGGTTGTGGCGGTTAAATAGATATGGTTTGCCAACACGGACGAAAACGCCCAGCGGGTACGCATAATTGCGCCGCTGGGCGTTTTCTGTTTATTTTATTCCACAAATTTGATCGATTTTAAGCAGCTCTTCCTCGCTCAACGGTGCCCCATCCAACATTTTCAGATTATCTAATATCTGCTCCGGTTTGGACGCACCGATGAGAACGCTGGTTACCACAGGATCCTTCATGACCCATTTGAGCGCCATCTGGGAGAGTTTTTCGCCTCTCTGTCCGGCCATCTCGTTGAGGGCGCGGATCTGGCTGATTTTTTCTTCGGTGAGCTGGTCTTTTTTGAGAAATCTGCCGTCGGTCATGACGCGGCTGTCGGCTGGGATGCCGTACAGATAACGGTCGGTTAAGGTTCCCTGTGCAAGCGGGCTGAATGCAATCAGACCTTTCTTTTCTTTGACAGCGGCTTCTTTTAAGCCGTTGTTTTCGATCGTGCGGTCAAAGATGCTGTAGCGGTTCTGATTGATGACGAACGGGCATTTCAGATCGCGCAGGATCGCAGCGGCTTCCTGCATTTTTTGTCCATTGTAGTTGGAAAGTCCTGCATAGAGAGCTTTTCCGCTCTTAACTGCCTGATCGAGTGCTCCCATCGTCTCCTCAAGCGGCGTCTCCGGGTCCATCCGGTGATGGTAGAAAATGTCTACATACGGAAGTCCCAGGCGTGTAAGGCTCTGATCGAGGCTTGCAAGCAGGTATTTGCGGCTGCCCCAGTTTCCATAAGGGCCGTTCCACATCTCGTATCCGGCTTTCGTGCTGATGATCAGCTCGTCTCGATATGGCATGAAATTTTCCTTTACAATCCGTCCCAGATTTTTCTCAGCACTTCCCGGCTCCGGTCCATAATTGTTGGCAAGGTCAAAGTGCGTGACGCCATTGTCAAAAGCGGTAAAACACAGCTTCCGCATTGTCTCATAGACGCCGGTGTTGCCAAAATTATGCCAGAATCCCAGCGAAACTGCCGGGAGCCTGAGTCCGCTGCTGCCGCAGCGGTTGTAGGTCATTCCATCATATCTGGTGTCTGCTGCCTGATACATATACTCTTTCCTTTCCTACTCCCGTCCAGCCTCTGCCTGAACCTCGCGGATAGCTGCGTCGATCTGTGCCTCTACGGATACCGGCTTCTGGACCGGTGCTTCCGGCTGCTTCTTTACTTTCTGTACGGTCAGCGGCATATTAACGCCCAGCGGATTGAGAACGATGCCCTTTGCCTCCTCCGGGAGTACCTGAGCCAGCTTGAGCGCATCTACGACAACCGGGCGGAATTTCTTCTCACGGTTGAAACGCTGGAACTCGATCACATCCGTAAAGATCGGCTGGAAAATATCTCCGCTCTTTAATTTAACCAGCGGAATGCCATTTCCTTCCTCTGGAAGCGGCACGATATAGCGGCCCTTCGTGAAGTGCGCGCCGATCTCCTCCTGTAAATCGTTTAATTCCGACGTAATCTCCTGATTTGGCTGACGGCGCAGATCCTGCATATAGTAAAGCATCGTCAGGTGCAGCTCCGGGTTTTCCACCCAGACTTTTCCATTCCTGCTCTCCTCCGGGTCTTTGCGTCTTACAAACTCGGTCAGCTGAATCATCTTCTTCTCCTCGCCCACGTGTACCTGGATAGCATTGACACCCATCGTGTAAAGGCTGGTATAGAAAAGCAGAAGGCTCTTTCTGTCTACCTTCGCGATTCCTACCGGAATCTGCTGCTCTGCCAGCTTCTGTGCGCCTGCCTTTGCGCCCTCTTCGTCCGTAAACAGCAGGATGGCATCATCCATTGTTTCCGGATCACAGTATACATACGGCTCTTTCGTACATCCGGAAAGAATGGCATATAAGGAATCTGCCTCTCTTAACTTCTGTGCGAAGATATCCGGCTCCTGTTCATTCGTATTTGTCTGCTTTGTCTCGTTTTCCATCCGTCTAATCTCCTTTTTATTGAATCGTCATCAATGCCTCAAAATCAGCCCGTGCAAATCGGTGGTAAATCGTGTGCCCCATTTCCTCACGGATGCAGTAATCATATGCATCGATGCTGCTGTCTGTAAAATAAATGACATAATCAAAATCCATGCCGTCCGGCATCTGCCGGCACTCATACGCGCCGAATTTTTCAAACACAGCGGTAATCTCTTCCTTTGTGCAGGCGTGCTTTTCCCGAAACAACTGGATCAGCTCTTTTAAAAACGGCGGTTCCGGAACCTGCTCATGGACATACTCCACAAAATCCGGCGGGATCGTAAAGACGATCCGATCGGCGTGGATCCGAATCTGGGTATCTCCCATTTTCTCCTTCTTCGCCTCCAGCTCATGCCGTATCTTCTTCGCCAGCTCCCGGATATCCGTCTCCTGCATCTCCAGCATCGCATTCAGGGAAGAAAGCGGATAATAAAGGCGCATCGTCTCCCTGGCATAACCAAGTTTTAGCTGCGCCTCTTTGATCTGATCCGTCATATTTTGAATTAAAGCTTCCAGTTTCATGTCATACTCCTGCCTCGGAAACGAAACCTCCGTCCCCGGCATCTTTATTGGGTCGATTGAATCATTGATAAGTACCTTTTTCACAATCTCTCTCATTATAACAATTTACCGAAAATGCGTCAATATGCGGATATTTGCTTTTTCGGTTTCTGTTCACGCATAGTTACTGGGCACGTATACGTGAACAGTGACACGCATATGTGCCCAGTAACAGACCTCTACAAATAGCAGGTCGTAAAATGCGCCTCGCCCTCGTCATCCAGATCCATGAGCATGTAGCTCGGGCGTCTGCCCTCCTGGCGCGGAAACGAAAGACTGCCCGGATTCAACACAGTCAGATCCCCGCGCCGCTCCAGATACGGCTTGTGGGTATGTCCAAACATCGCAATCTGCACGCCGCGATCCTGTGCCTCATCGATCAGGCGCTCCGTCCCAACCGATACGCTATAAAAATGACCGTGGGTCAGAAATGCGCGGTATTTTCCAATCGAAATCTCCTTCTCGCGGTCCAGATGAGAGAAAAAATCATTATTTCCCAGCACCATATAGACCTCGCAGTCCGGGTTCTGCTCCTTACACCACGACGTAATCATGTCCTCACTTCCCTCGGCGTCACCCAGATGAATGAACATGTCAAACGGTGCTTCATTCTGGATGACTTCCAGCAGATTACCATCCCGACGGTGGGTGTCGCTTGTAATTAATATTTTTTTCATCACTCGCCAAGCGCCTCCTTCAGCGCATCCTTCATCCGCTCCAGCGCCTTGCCCCGGTGGCTGATACGGTTTTTCTCCTCCATCGTGAGCTCTGCTGACGTTTTGCCGTACTCCGGCAGCCAGAGAATCGGATCATATCCAAATCCGCCATTTCCAGCCGCTTCCTTTGCAATCTCGCCCTCCATCGCCGCTTCTGTGTGAAGCACTCTGCCATCCGGCAGCACTGCCGCAATATTGCACATAAAACGGGCGCTCCGCTCTTTTCCTTTTGCATCCTTCACGCGCTCAATCAAAATCCGGTTCTTTTCCTCATACGGTGTGTCCCCTAAATACCGCGCTGAATAAACGCCCGGCTCGCCGTTTAAATAATCTATCACCAGTCCAGAATCATCTGCCAGCACAATGCCTCCCGTCTTCTCCCAGACTGCCTTCGCCTTGATCTCTGCATTCTCGCGGAAGGTGGTTCCATTTTCCTCGATCTCGCCTTCAAATCCAGCCTCGCGCATCGTAACAATCTCACGGTTTAAATCCTTTAAAATCTCACGGATCTCTTTCAGCTTTCCCACATTTCCCGTCGCAAATATAATTTTCTCGCTCACTTTTCCTCGCTCCTTTATCCTCAAACAGCATGGCTTTTCATATCCCGACATTCCGAATCATCGTTCTTCAAAAACGGCTTCCGCCATACCTTCACATCCGTACCAGCAATCAATTCTAGGAATCCACATTCCTCGTATACGCTTTCAAACACACATTGCAGTTTTGCTCCGTCTCCACGCGCTCCCAGGAGGAACCGCGGTAACTGATATAGCCTTCACCGTCGCTTAAATCGACCGTCAGTCCCTTATCCGGCGAACTGTACTCGATCGCCACCGGATGAATCGCTCCCGGCGTCGTGATCTCGACAATCACGGCAAAACGTTCACCTGCCTCCAGCGTCACCGTCTTATCCAGCAAAACCGTATAATATCCGGCGTTCGCAACCTCCCCGGAAGCCACCTTTCTGCGCCGCCCGAACTGGGAGCTGCCCTCGGCGTCCGTCACGGTATATACCTGATACGATGTATTTTCCCCGGTTGCATAGAAGCCGACTGCCTCCAGCTCTTCTTTCTCCTCTGCCGTATAAATATTGGCAAAAAATGCCGATTCTTTTCCGTAACCGAGCTGCCCGACCCAGCCGCACAGATCTGCCTGGTAAATGTGGTCGTAATTATCTGCCGACTCGATTCCGGAATAGAGAATGTTGTGGATTCCAATATTTGTATCATAGTAGGACACGTAAAAATACCCATCGTCCCCAAATTCGCCGCCCCAGCTGTTGGCGCAGATAAACGCGCCATCCCCCTCCGGCGGCTGGTTAAAATTGTCTCTCGAATAGTGGTCATCCCAGCCGATGATCACAACGTCATGATTTGGCTTCTCATCGCCATTATACCAGTACGCCCCTGTCTCTTTCCGATAATAATGCGTATCGTCGCGGTCACTGACCATCGCCGTATACAGGGAGCTCTGAACGCCTCCGTACAGATAAACCGCCCGTTTAACCGCCTCATAATCCTTCTCCGGCAACACCTGTATCTCCTGCACATGACAAGCAGGGCTTAAACCGTCAGGCGAATAGCCGTCGCCGTATGGATCCTCTTCTTCCAGCACCGGACCCTGCCACGCCAGCAGATACGCCATCGACATCGTATACTCGCCCCCGGCATTCTGTGAAAAATGGAAGCTGTTCCGGAGGGACATATGATCCTCCGAAAAGCTGACATTCCACTCCGGCCGGACACGACTTTCCAGCGCCATCACCGATGCAAACGCCCAGCACGTTCCGAGACTCCCCTGGTTTTTAACCGCCGGTGCCCGGTCAGCCTTCCGGTAATCATAGGATTCCGGCAAAAACGTGGCTGGATCCTCTGACCCGGTCAGTTCCATTTTCCGGTTCTCTGCATCCCAATTTTCTTCATAGGAAAATACCTCCGTCACCGCCTCAAGCGGCACATACAGGATTCCATTTTCCCACTCTGGGGGTGCTGCAATCGTCTGGCTCTCCTCCCCAAGCAAAAGTTCCGGGCTTCCGACCGTCATCTCCGCATGAGTATTGCCGCGCTCCATCACAAGCCGGTTTCCATCGTAGAGAAGCGCCGCACAGGAAAGCGCGTCCGGCAGCATCCCATACGGTATCATAAACTGCCCGTCCTGCGACATTCGGAGGCTTCCAAGCTGCGGATCGACCATTGTTCCATCGACTTCCAGCGTGATCGGGCTGTCATTAATCTCCTCGGCCATCTGCTCATACCACTCCGGCTGCCACTCGGCGCTCTCCTCCGTCTTTTCCACCTGCTTCGGAATATGAATCAGACGGTTCTCGCGTACCAGAAATCCCAGCAGAAGCACCAGAAGCGCCCCATAGAAAACATTACGCTTCAACCTGATCCCCCGTTTTTCTTCTCGGCGGCTTCGGACCCATAAATTGATAATAATACGTCTTCATCATACCATTGTAGATTTTCCGGTTCTTGTCCGCTTTCCTGCCAATATAGCGCTCTGCGTCCTCATACGCGGTAATCAGGTACATCGACCAGGAATCCAGCGCCTTAAACCGTTCACCGATCGTCTTATAGAGCGCTGGAAGGTTCTTTTTCTCCTCGATACGCTCGCCGTAAGGCGGGTTTGTGATAATAAAGCCATATTTCTTCGGATGGCTCAGCTGCGCCACCGGGCGCTCCTGGAAATGAATCATGTGATCCACTCCGGCTCTCTCCGCATTTTCCCGCGCCGCCTTGATTACCTCGCCGTCAATATCGTAGCCCTGAATGTCTACCTTTACGGTATCATCCACCATCTCGGTCGCTTCATCGATCGCATCGTACCAGCATTTCTTCGGAATCAGGTTTGTCCAGCTCTCCGACAAGAAGGAACGGTTCATGCCCGGTGCCATATTGGCCGCGATCATCGCCGCCTCGATTGGGAAAGTACCGCTTCCGCAGAACGGATCGACCAGAATCCGGTCCGCTTTCCACGGAGTCAGAAGAATCAGCGCCGCTGCCAGTGTTTCCGTGATCGGCGCCTTACTCGTCATCTGACGGTAACCGCGCTTGTGCAGCGACTCGCCGCTCGTATCGATACCGACTGTCACCTGATCCTTATAGAAAAAGACGCGCAGCGGATATTCATTGCCCGTCTCCGGCATCCGGTCCAGATCGTAATATTCCTGCATATGACGGGCAATCGCCTTTTTCATAATTTTCTGGATATCTGACGGGCTGAACAGCTTACTCGAAATAGACGATGCCTTTTTAACCCAGCATTTACCGTCCTTCGGAAGATATTTCTCCCACGGAATCGCACGGGTCGCCTCAAACAGCTCGTCAAAGGTCACTGCCTTGAAGCTTCCCACTTTTAAAAGGACGCGCTCCGCCGTCCGCAGAAAAATATTCGCACGGCAGATCGCCTCCGCATCGCCGATAAAGGTTACGCGGCCATTTTCCACCTCGGTAACCTCATAGCCCAGATCCACTACCTCTTTTTTTAACACTGCTTCCAGTCCAAAATGACAGGGAGCAATCAGTTCATATCGTTCCAATCTTTTTTCCTCTTATCTCTCTGTGGATTCATTGCCAAATCATTTCATGCAAAGAACCCTTTTATTTTCATTATAGTCTTCACCATTTTTATTCTAGTTGACTGGTCTGCATCTGTCAATGAAAAGCCGCGGCAAAAGTGTCTATCTCAAGCTGCACTGATACTTTCCCTGATAAAAGCGGTAACCGCCGCCCAGATTATAAACCTCATATCCCATCCGGTCATACCAGCCGCACACCAGAAGGCTTTCACTCCCCCGCGCACAGTAAAACAGAAGCGGACGTTCACCTGTAAGTGTCTGCCGGTTATCCTGAAGCCATAAAAATGGAATATTTTCCGCCTCGCAGAGGTGAGACACATTATATTCTTCCGGCGTCCGAAGGTCAATCAGCCGTCCCGTGTACCCTTGCTCCAGCCACGCGTCCAGATACCGCACCGGTATGGTCTGATACATCCGTCATCCCTCCTCATTTTATACAAAAACGGTTTCTGACAGAACCCGATTTCTTTTTTACCTCTATGTAATATTAATATATGCTTTGTCCGCCGGACAGGTGTCAGAGGAGATGCGGCAGCCTCTTCCATTGGCACGAAAGTACAAAAGACGAACAAATGCCGGGAAACGGTGGGTATTCCGCATTCCCGGCATTCACTATTTTTTCTCTTATCTGCCTGTCTCATCAGTCACAATCGCTGTAATCATCCTCTGTCTTGTCCTGATACTGGTTTTTAGAGCTATTCCTGGAACGGTTCTGGCTCTGGTTCTGCATGCGGTTCTGGCTCTGGTTGGAACCATAATTAGAGCTGTTCTCGGATGCATTTTTGCTGCTGTTTTTCTCGGCACTGTTATCATAGTTGCTGTAACTGTTTTTGCTTGACATAAGTCATTCCTCCTAAATTCCTGCCCTGTCAGGTTTTCTAAGTGTCGGTTCCGGCTTCCTGTGAACAGCCGCTTAACCGTCACTTTCTTGTTACAGGTCTTAGTATGGAATTTTACTGCGAAAGTATGCAGGGTAATTCTTACTTTTTATGCCAGAAATATTTTTTTGTTTCATCGGACGCAATTTCCTATGAAATCAAAAAACATCTGCATCCAACCCTTTTTTCATGAAAAGGTTCAATGCAGATGTTTCGTAAATTCATTCTTAACCCAGCACGTTCACAATCTTAACCGGTGTGCGGTAGTTCCATGGGGAAGTCTTGATGCCGGTTCTTTCAGTTGAAGCATGTACCACTTTGCCGTCGCCGATATACATCGCTACATGGTTGATACCTCTTCCGCTTCCGTAGAAAATCAGGTCGCCCGGCTGCATCTGGTCAGCGCTGATTGCTGTACCCTGCTTGGACTGGGAAGTTGAAGAACGGTTCAGGCTCACACCGGCACCGTGCTGCATCACATATTTCGTAAAACCAGAACAGTCAACCCCTGTGTGCGGGTCGCTGCCGCCAAATTTATAACGTCCACCTACAAACTGCAGTGCATAATTGACTAACTGCTCTCTGGTCGAGAGATTGCTCTGCTCTGCGACAAATGCATCTGCGACTGCAGTTGCTTCCTCTGCCTTGCTGAGCATAACGCTACTCTGAACCTTCAAATAGCCTTCCATCTCACCGGCCGCTACCTTGATCCAGCTGTCATCTGCCTTTCCAACTACGTCATAGGACTCGCCCTTTTCAGCCATCGCTACTACTTCTGAGTTTTCATCCTCATCCGCATAGATCGAAAGGTCTGCTGCCACGGTTGCCACCATGTCGCTCTCATAACCTGTAGACGGCCCCGCAAAAGCTGCCTGCGCGCTACCAATGGTCAGCATTGAGCACACGCATACCATACTGAAAAGTTTCTTTGTTCTATTTAAATTCATGCTTCAAAACTCCTTAATTAGATTTTGTGATTCCCGCAGATATTGCTGAAACAAAAGAATCGAGTCCCAATCGCTGTGGTGTTATCTATCGTTCGAAATGTTACATAATTATTAAATCTTGTTACATTGTTATTATATTTTCTTTTCTTTTCGTTGTCAAGGAAATGACGGATCTTTTATATTTATTTAAGATTTTAATTTCCGACAAAAAAGCGCAAAAATACAGGGAATTTCAACCATATTGGGACAAAATATTTTTGCCCCAGGCTGCCGAAATGCCCTGTATTTTCAAGTGTTTTTTATATCATCTCATATATAATGCAAATCACGATTCTGAAACATATTTCATAATTCTAAGATTCTGTCTCTGGCAAAATTTTATTTTCATTTTTCACCAGCCGTGTCCAGCGTAAACCAGAACTCCACACCGTTCTCATGGTTCTTCACACCGCACGCCTTATGGTGCATCTCCATGATCGCCTTGACGATCGAAAGCCCGATGCCGCTGCCGCCATATTCCCGCGTTCTCGCTTTATCTACCTTGTAAAACTTCGTCCAGAGGTTCGGAAGCGCTTCGTCCGGGATCGGATTTCCCGTGTTAAACACTTCCACGCAGACCTCTTTTCCATCGCGCCGGTGGTCAATCCGGATCTGAATCTTCTTCTCCCCGCCGCCTACATGATGAATCGCGTTCGTCAGATAATTGGTGATGACTTCCTCTATTTTAAATTCATCGCCCATGACGTAGACCGGTTCCTTCCCGTCAAAATCCACAGTCAGCTCATTCTGCTTAAGCAGCACACCGGAAGAAGAAATCACACTGGCAATCAGCTCCGTCAGGTCAAACCGCTCCACAGACAGCCGTTCTCCCCCAAATTCCAACGCCGTCAAGGTCAGAAGCTGGCGCACCATCCGATTCATTTTCCCAGCCTCGTCCATGATAACGCCGCAGTAATAATCGCGGTTCTCCTTGTCCTCCGCCATGCCCTCGACGAGTCCTTCCGCATAGCCCTGAATCAGCGCGATCGGCGTCTTTAACTCATGCGACACATTTGCAATGAACTCCTTCCGCATCTCATCGATCTGCACTTTCTCGTCAATATCCTTTTTAAGCTGTGCATTCGCCTCTTTCAGTTCCCCGATCGTTGTCTTGAGGCGCTCCGAAAGCACATTCATGCTGTTTCCAAGCGTATCAATTTCCTCCGTCGAGCGGCGGCTTGTCTCATAGCGGGCATCAAAATCCAGGTTCGACATCTTTTCCGACAGCTCCGACAGCCGTTTGATCGGCATCGTAATGTGCCGGGTAATAAAATAAATCAGAATACTTCCCGCCAGAATTACCACGATTCCAACAAACATCAGAAACCGGTTTGAGATAGCCGCGCTCTCATGGATGCTCTCCATCGGCATCGTCATGATGAAAATGGTCGCATTATCCGAGAAAAATCCCCAGCTTTCCAGATAAAACGTCTTGCTGAGCGGGTCAAACGTCTTCTGAATCATGTAGTTGTCATATTCCCGCAATACATCCCGCTTCGCCCCCGCATGACCGACGATATAGCGCCGCACCCGGTCACGCATAACTTCCACATCCCGCGCCGAGGAGACGAGTGTCTGGTCACTCTCGCTGTCATATAAAAGCAGGGAAATATTCGACCGGTCACGCAGCTCGCGGATCACATTTGCCAGCCGGACACCGCCGCTCGAAGCTTCCTCCCCATCCAGTGCATCCGCCGATGCATCCTCCGAGTCATCCTCCAGCACCACCGTGTCACCTTCCGCATATTTACCCAGCGCATCCTGTGTCTCATCGCCAGCCCTATCACCGGTTCCATTTTTACCAGACTGAGCCGAACCGCCATCCGCACTGTCCATATCAGAACTTCCATCTTTCGACTTCTGGTACTCTTTCCAGCCCGAATTCAGCTCCGCCTGTGCGTCCTCCAGCGAACTCTCGCCATTCCGAACCTCATCCTGGATAATCGCGTCAATCGCCCGATATCCCTTTTCCAGCGTATGAATCTTATAATTCTGGTAATATCCGGACAGAAACCAGTTATTGATACACCAGATAAGCGCGATTGCAACCGTCATCAACCCGGCAAATATGATTGTAAATTTCCATCGGACCGAACGTTTCATTCGCTTACCTCAAATTTGTAGCCCATGCCCCAGATCGTCTTGATGTACTCGCCTTTCTCGCCCAGCTTACTCCGAAGCTTCTTCACGTGCGTATCGATCGTCCGCGCATCGCCGAAATAATCATAATTCCATACATTATTCAGAATTTTTTCTCTCGAAAGCGCAATTCCCTGATTCTCTGCAAAATACGTCATCAGCTCAAATTCCTTGTAGCTTAAATCCACCGGTTTTCCATCCACGCTGACCTGATGTGCCGTCTTATCAATGTGGATGCCGCCCACATCGATCACATCCTGGCTGCCGCCGTTGCTGCGGCGCAGGATCGCCTCCACACGTGCGACCAGGATCTTCGGACTGAACGGTTTGGAAATATACTCATCCACGCCCAGATTAAAGCCCTGCAGCTCGTCGCTCTCCTCGCCTCTCGCCGTCAGCATGATGATCGGCACCTGCGAATACTTGCGGATCGTCTTCACAACCTCCCAGCCGTCCATCTTCGGCATCATCACATCCAGAAGAATCAGCGCAATGTCCTTCTGCTGGAAAAACAGATCCACCGCCTCCTCGCCGTCCCCGGCTTCCAGCACCTGATACCCTTTAATCGAAAGGAAGTCCTTTACCAGCTTCCGCATCCTCGCCTCATCGTCCACGACCAGTATTTTAATCTTATCCATAAAATCTTTACCTCATTTATTTTACTCTGCCGTGTATGACAGAACCTCTTTCCACGCTGTCATATCCTGATTACATTCTCAATCTGTCTGTATTTTAGCAGATTCGGGTGGGAGATTCCATAGGTTCACAAAAGATTCATAGTTTCTACCACATATAGAAAAGAGAGTCCTTTTCCATCCTCCTGGGCTCCCCAATGCGAGCAATTTATATATTCAGTTGCCAAGGACAAATGGAACTTTTTCATCTCACACGCAAAACAGGACTGTCCGACAAAATCCAGTATTTCCCTGCATTTCTCATCCAGCCCTATTTGCTTTCTATTTCACAGTCTTCTCAGGCTGTTCCATATCTTACATTTTATTCTTCGGTTTTCTCCGCCTCTTCGCTCTCAACCACGCCAATCGAAAGATCCTGCAGCTGTTTCGGATCAACCTGAGACGGTGCTTCCATCATCAGGCAAGAAGCATCTTTTACCTTCGGGAATGCGATGACGTCGCGGATGCTGTCTGCGCCGACCATCAGCATAACCATACGGTCCATACCGTAAGCCAGACCAGCGTGCGGTGGTACTCCGTATTTGAATGCGTCTAACAGGAAGCCGAACTGCTCCTGTGCTTTCTCCTTCGTGAATCCAAGAACCTCAAACATCTTCTCCTGGATGTCTGCCTGATGGATACGGACAGAACCGCCGCCCATCTCGGTACCGTTCAGAACGATATCGTATGCTTTTGCACGTACCTTGCCAGGTTCCGTATCGATCAGATGCAGATCCTCTTCCATCGGCATGGTAAATGGATGATGCATAGCTACGTAGCGATCCTCTTCCTCTGAGTATTCAAGCAGCGGGAACTCGGTTACCCACAGGAACTTGAAATCATCCTTCTTTAAGAGGTCAAGCTGTCTAGCGATCTCCAGACGTAAGTTTCCAAGTACATCAAATACAACTTTATCCTTGTCAGCTGCGAACAGAAGCAGATCGCCCGGCTTACCGCCCATAGCAGCCACCAGTGCATCCAGCTCTTCCGGCTTCATGAACTTGGAGAAGGAGCACTTGTAGGTACCGTCCTCATGAATTGCCAGGTATGCAAGACCCTTTGCGCCAAATCCCTTTGCATATTCAACCAGTGCATCGATTTTCTTTCTCGGCATAGCACCCTGTCCCTCTGCGTTGATACCGCGGACAGAGCCGCCATTTTCCAGTGCACTCTTAAATACAACAAACTCGCAGTCTTTTACTACATCCGATACGTTTTTCAGCTCCATGCCGAAACGCAGATCCGGCTTATCGGAACCGAAACGATCCATTGCCTCGCGCCAGGTCATACGCTGGATCGGAAGCTGCAGATCGTAATTGCAGATCTCCTTAAAGAGCTTCTTTAACAGACGCTCATTGACATCCAGAACGTCTTCAACGTCAACGAAGGAAAGCTCCATATCGATCTGGGTAAACTCAGGCTGACGATCCGCTCTTAAGTCCTCGTCACGATAGCAGCGTGCCAGCTGGAAGTAACGGTCATATCCGGAACACATCAGAAGCTGTTTTAACAGCTGCGGAGACTGTGGCAGTGCATAGAAGCTGCCCGGATGTACACGGCTCGGTACCAGGTAGTCTCTTGCTCCCTCCGGAGTACTCTTAATCAGAGTCGGAGTCTCGATCTCAAGGAATCCTTCCTCTGCTAAGAATGCACGAGTCAGGATAGCCACGCGGCTTCTTGTCATCAGATTTCTCTGGATATCCGGACGTCTCAGATCCAGATAACGATATTTCAGACGCAGTTCCTCTTTGGTCTTGGAATTCTCCTCAATCGGGAACGGCGGTGTCTCAGACTCAGCTAAGATGCGCAGATAATCTGCACGAATCTCAATCGCACCTGTCTTTAAGTTTTCATTCACTGCACCGGAACGAGCCTCTACACGTCCGGTTACAGCGATAACGAACTCGCTTCTCAGCTTCTCAGCCTTTGCAAAGCTCTCTGCACCGCAATCAGACTCTTCGAAGATCAGCTGCAGGATACCAGAACGATCCCGCAGATCCACGAAAATGATGCCGCCTTTATTTCTGCTCTTCTGAACCCAGCCCATAACGGTTACTTTCTCGCCGATATTGGCAGTTCCCAGCTCGGTACAGCGATGGGAACGTTTCAGTCCTGCCATAGATTCTGCCATGATAGTATTTCCTCCGTTTTATAATTAATTTTATCTGAAAAATTGAAATAATTTCAATATTTTTTTCTTCCCTCTGGACCTTGCCCAACCGGGAACGGGGTATATCAACTTGAATGCTTTTCTTACTTCAAGCTGTCCTTATAAAATTCCACAATCTCCTCGTAGCCGTCCTTCGCCAGCTGCTCCTTCTGGAATTTCTTGTTCTTGTTCATCTGTGCGACTGCCACGCGGGTGCCGTTAGCGCGCTCTTCCTGCGCTTTCTTTAAGACGGCACGGAACTGCTCGCCGCTTAAACCTTTCTCATACAGGAATGCTTTCTTGCCGGCTGCCTCCGGTACTTTGAAACCGGAATCCATCAGGATCGTGATGATACGCTCAAAACCGATGGAAAATCCGCACGCCGGTGTATCGACGCCGGTAAATTTGCCGATCAGCTTGTCGTAACGTCCGCCGCCTGCAACGGAGCCGCCGAAGCCTTCCATGGAAACCTCAAAAATCGCTCCGGTATAGTAGCCCATGCCGCGCACCAGCGTCGGGTCAAATTCAAGACCGAATTCGATGTCTGCAACCGCTTTAACTGTCTCCATGATCGTTGCCAGATTCTCTGCCTTTGCCGGATCCATCACGCCGGAGAGCTTCTCGCCCAGCGCGCGGACGCCTGCCGCATCGTTCTGAATCTCTGCCAGAAGTCCGGTGTATTTCTCAACCGCCTCTGGCGCATAACCTTCTGCAAGCAGCTCTTCGCGGACACCGTCCAGACCGATCTTATCCATCTTATCGAGAATGATAAATACCTTATCGGTCTCATTTTCCGGGAATCCGCTGTAATCTGCCATGCCCTTTAAGATCGCACGGTCATTGACGCGGACAGTGTATGCCTTGTCCGGGCAGATGCGCTTCAGCGCCTTGGTAAGCGCCAGAATCTCCTCGATCTCAGCCAGGTTCGTCGCATCACCTAAAATATCGATATCACACTGTACAAACTGACGGAAACGCCCCTTCTGCGGACGATCGGCACGCCATACGCTTCCGACCTGCAGCGCCTTGAACGGCGCTGATAAATTAGCAGAATTGTTTGCATAATAACGGCTGAGCGGCAGAGTTAAGTCATAGCGGAGACCACCGTCTACGACATCTGCCTCTGTCTGTGCTGCCTCGACGTTCAGCTTCTCGCCTCTCTTTAAAATCTTGAAGATCAGCTTCTCATTGTCGCCGCCCTGCTTGCTGGTCAGGTTCTCAATGTGCTCCACGCACGGAGTCTCGATCGCCGAGAAGCCGTATCCGCGGTAGGTATCTTTGATGATATTCAGCACATAATCCCGGATCTCCATCTCGCCCGGAAGAATGTCCTTCATGCCTGTAACTGGTTTTTTCTTTAAAGCCATGTGTCAAACTCCTTCTATGTCTTTCTGCAACCATATTTCCTGTGCAAAGAAAACTTCACTTTTCCATGCTGGAAACTGGATTTTTATTTTTCTCTGTTACAAAGTGTTTTTCTGCATCTGACACCCTGTATCTGTGAATTTTTCGTTTTTACTCTCTTCGTCCAAGCAGCTTCTCTTTCCGCCCGATCATCTCATCGATCCGGTCGATATACTGCTCAACTTCCTTGACGTTCTCCGCCCTCTCAATCCGGTTTTCTGCCGGGAAATAAACCTTGGTAGTCGTTCCCGCACCGCAGGCGGCGATCGTCTGTTTTTCTTCCATAATCAATATATTATAGAGACATTCCTTGCCCGGAACCGCATAACCGACATTTTCAAAATTGCCCGCCATATTTTTCTGGCGGTAGAGATAGTACGGTTTCAGTCCCATCTCCTCGGCATACTGCGCGGTCAGGTCAATCATCTCCTGTGTATTGACAATCTTCAGATTTCCGTAGCGCTCCTTATAGATATTCAGGCGCGCCGCGCGCTTGATCGCCAGCGAATGCACCGTCACGCTGTCCGGTCTGAGTGCCTTGATCTCCTCCATTGTCTGGCGGACATCGTCGATCGTCTCCTCCGGCAGACCCACGATCAGGTCCATATTGATATTGTCAAATCCCAACTCCCGCGCCAGCAGGAATTTTTCCTTCACATCCTCCACCGTATGACGGCGTCCGATGAGGTCAAGCGTCGCCTGCTTCATCGTCTGCGGATTGATGGAAATACGGGAAATGCCGTGATTCCGGAGCACCTGCAGCTTTTCGCGCGTGATGCTGTCCGGACGTCCCGACTCAACGGTAAATTCAACTGCCTGTTCCACCGGGAATAATTCTTCCACCTTTGTCAGGATCTCATCCAGATCCTGCGGATTTAACGAGGTCGGTGTGCCGCCTCCAAAATAGATGGTCGAAAGCGGGCGATCCTTCATCTGCTCCGCCACATATTCCATTTCCTTAAAAAGCGCCTCTTTGTAGAGGTCCATCCGTTTTTCCCATTTCACAATCGGAAACGACGTAAACGAACAGTACAGGCAGGTCGTCGGACAGAACGGGATTCCCACATACAGGCTGTACCCATTCTCATAATCGATCGTGGACAGCAGGCGTCTCTCGCGCTCCGCCACGTCGATGCTCAGATCGATCTTTTCCTTGCTGGTGAAATACGTCTCGCGCATATAGGTCTCGATCTGCTCGTCCGTCCAGCCATCATACAGCTTCGTGAGCGCAATCTTCGTCGGACGGATGCCGGTAAGCGTCCCCCACGGAAGCTCTCTGCCGGTCTGGGCACTCAAAAGACGGTATAACGTCTGTTTGATCTCATTTTTCGTCTCAAAACGGTTGGAAAAATCCGGATAAATCAAAGCAAAGTGAACGGCATCTTTCTTCACCGGCGTCACATCCAGGGAAAACGAGTTTCCGTCCCGGACTCCCCGCACAATCAGATCCGCCTCCCCGGCTTCCTCTTCCTTGTGCGTAAATGTCTCGCCCGGATAAAATGCCATCAGGAGCTCACGGATATCCTGTTCAAAGGACGCGTCATTTAACAAAATCGCTATCATGCTTCGCGCCCCCTGTATCCCGCCAGCGGATTGTACTGTTTTTCGTCGGCGATCGTCGTATATCCCATGTGTCCCGGATATACATTCGTATCATCCGGCAGGTTCAGAAGGATATCTGCCACCGAATGAATCATCTGACGTCCGCTTCCAGTCGGGAAATCGATGCGTCCGTAAGAACCTTCAAATAAGGTATCTCCCGAAAACAGCACCTTCTCTGATTTTACATAATAACAACAGGAACCTTCTGTATGTCCCGGTGTATGAAGCATCTGGAACGTGTAGCCCGCTGCCTCGAACGTCTCTCCATCCTTCAAAAGCATATCCGCTTTCAGATGCAGACCGCCGCCCTGAAACTGGACGGACAGGTTCTTATCCGGATCCGCCAAGACCGCCTGCTCCTGCTCACAGGCATAGACCGGCACGCCCAGATCCCGTCTCAGCTCTTCCATCGCCGTCACATGGTCAAAATGTCCATGAGTCAGCAGAATCGCCTTTGCCTTCGCTCCGGTCTGCGCCAGTGCATCCTCGATCCGCGCCGCCTCATCGCCCGGATCGACAATCACAGCTTCTTTCGTCTCCGGATGCACCGCAATATAACAGTTCGTCTGGACCATTCCCACGATCAGCCGTTTTATCTCCATCTTTTCCTCCTAATAATATGTGAAACTTTCACAGGGTGTAAGTACCTGTGAAATATAGAGAGAACCGCTTATCCGGCAGTTCTCTCTATATCTAATACTCCTTCAATCTGTCTGAGTTTATCAGATAATTTATTTAATTCCTCAATTCCGTGAATATCGAACGTCATGACGATCGTCGCCTTGCCCTGCTTGCTTGTCCGCACATTCATCGAGGTAATATCGATCTGGCGCTCGGTAAATACCTTGGAAATATCCACAAACATGCCGATGCGGTTGTTCGCATAGATCTTGATTTCGGTGGAATATTTTTCCGTGCCCGTCTGTGCTTCCGGCTGCTGCCACTCGGCTTCAATCAGGCGCTCACGCTCTTCCTGCGGCAGATTCATCACATTGATGCAGTCCGTCCGGTGGATCGAGATACCGCGTCCCCTTGTGACAAATCCGACGATCTCATCGCCCGGAACCGGGCTGCAGCACTTCGAAAAACGAACCGCCAGATCGTGGATTCCCTTGACAACGATACCACTCTTCGACTTCCCGGCTGCGATCACCGGAACCTTGTTTCCATCCGACGCCATGTTATCGAGGATCGTCGTGTCGGTTACTTCCTTCTTTAACTTCTTGTTGCGCTCATCCAGCATCTTGTTGATGACCTGTCCCTCTTTGAGGGCGCCATGTCCGATCGATGCCAGAACGGAATCCCAGTCACGGTACGCATAGCGCTTCATGACCTTTTCCATATATTCCGGTTTATTTAACTCTGAATAATTGATGTCCTTCGCCTTACAATATTTATCCAGAAGCGCACGGCCGCGCAGGATATTGTCCTCTTTCAGCTCGCTCTTGAACCACTGGTTGATCTTATTCTTCGCCTGTGTGCTCTTAACCAGTTTCAGCCAGTCGCGGCTCGGTCCCTTGGAATTCTGGGAGGTAATAATCTCGACACGGTCACCATTTTTAATGACATAATCGATGTTGACCAGTTTTCCGTTGACACGGGCACCAACCATCTTGTTGCCGACCGCACTGTGGATCGAATACGCAAAATCGATCGGGGTGGAACCGCTCGGCAGGTTCTTGACATCGCCCGTCGGGGTAAAGCAGTATACATCATCCGTAAAGAGATCCAGATCACTCTTTAAGAGACTTAAGAACTCTTTATTATCGGACATATCCCGCTGCCATTCCAGGATCTCACGCAGCCAGGAAAGCTTTGCCTCGGCGCTGTCAATCGCCGCCTTGCTGCTGCCGCTCTCCTTATATTTCCAGTGTGCCGCGATACCATACTCAGCGGTACGGTGCATCTCATAGGTGCGGATCTGAATCTCAAACGGCTGTCCGCTGCTGCCAATCAGAGTCGTATGCAGCGACTGGTACATATTCGGTTTCGGCATGGCAATATAATCTTTAAAACGTCCCGGAATCGGTTTGTACATCTCATGGATGACACCGAGCGCCGCATAACAGTCCTTCACGCTCTCCACGATAATCCGGACCGCAAAAATATCATAGATCTGATCCAGCGTCTTGTCCTGGTTTACCATCTTTTTATAGATGCTGAAGAAATGTTTCACACGGCCGTCTACCTTGGCTTCGATGCCCGCATCGTCCATATGTTTCTTGACTTCATCCATAATCTTATGGATAAACGCCTCCCTGGTGTCCTTACGGAGCGCCAGTTTTTCGGACAATTCTTTGTAAACCTCCGGCTGGAGATATTTGAGAGACAAATCATCCAGCTCGGTCTTGATCTTGGAAATACCGAGACGATCAGCAATAGGCGCGTAGATATCCATCGTTTCACGCGCCTTTTCTTTCTGTTTTTCCGGCTTCATATATTGAAGTGTCCGCATATTGTGCAGACGGTCTGCCAGCTTAATCAGGATAACCCGGATGTCCTTCGCCATCGCTAAGAACATCTTACGTAGGTTTTCCGCCTGAATCTCTACTTTATCGATCGTCCACGAGATCTGGGTCAGCTTGGTAACGCCGTCTACTAAAAGTGCTACCTCCTCGCCAAAGATCGCCGTGATCTCCTCCTCTGTCATGACCGTATCTTCCACGACATCGTGCAGGATACCTGCCACCAGAGTCTCTTTATCCAGCTCCAGATCCGCCAGAATGATCGCCACACAGAGCGGATGGATGATATACGGTTCACCTGATTTACGCCTCTGGTCCTTGTGTGCGTCATACGCGATCTGGTACGCTTTCTCAATCATGCTGATGTCATCCGACGGATGGTACTTGCGAATGGCGGCAATCAACTCATTATACAGTACCTCCGGACTCGTAAAATCCGCCGGCGCTTCAATTTCCTGATCCAGCTTTTTTATTTTATCCAAATTTCCCATATATGCCTCCTGACCCTTCCGTAGATAACTGAAACGCCTGCCGTTCGGAATCCGGAAAGCGGTTCACGCAAATGAAATAAAATATTATATAGAATACCCCTATTATACGAATATTTGACAAAAAATGCAACGGCAAACTATTTTGTTACTATTCACGCATACGTGCCCAGTAACGGAATTTGCCGTGGCTTCGCAAATTCCTGCTGTCGCCACGTTTTCTTACGGCACTTTCGGTTTCAAAAGTGCCTACCCGTGAACCGTTACCTATTTCCCCTCATAGGTAATTAGGGCATCCACCGCATATCCGTTCAGTTTTTCGCGTCCCTTTAAGCCTGCCAGCTCCATCACGCAGCAGATTTTTACAACCTCGCCGCCCATCTTCTCGATGAGCTTGACAATCGCCTCGGTCGTTCCGCCGGTTGCGATCAGGTCGTCAACGATAACTACCTTCTGTCCCGGTTTAATGGCATCCTCATGCATCTCCAGAACCGCGCTGCCATACTCCAGATCGTAGCTTACAGATACCGTCTTGCACGGCAGTTTGCCTTTCTTGCGGATCGGCACGAATCCCTTGTGCATCGCATATGCAACCGGCACGCCGAAAATAAACCCGCGGGACTCCGGACCAACCACAATATCATAATCCACGCCCTCTAAGGATTTCTGGATTCCGTCGATCGCAAGCTGCAGTCCGTCTGCATCCTGTAAAATCGTAGTAATATCGCGGAAAATGATACCCGGCTCCGGGAAGTCCGGAATGCTTCTTACATATTCTTCCAGCTTTTTCATGATTTTAACCTCTTTTCTATAAATTTTGTATCTCAATTTCTCAGTTTTAAATCGCCATCCGGCTCTTTTTCCACCGTTCTTCTCATTTTTGCAGAAGTTTTCCCCTGCTTCTTCTTCCTTATATACATAGAAGCCACAATCACCGCCAACACAAACAGCGCACCTCCGCTGATCAGCAGTCCCTCATGCAGTCCCTGCGGATAATACCTGAGTTCCACCGTATGGGTTCCCGCCGTCAGTTCCACGCCGGTAAATGCCTTCCAGACCGGACGCGTGATAGCTTCTTTTCCATCCACCGTGACCGTCCAGCCCTCGTCATACGGGATCGTGAGGAACAGCGTTCCGCCCTCGCCCGCGTCGATCGTGCCCTTCATCGCCTCCTCGCCCAATGTTTCCAGTTCAAATGGATGCTGGTTGAGGCGCTCATAGAGCGCACGCAGCCCGGCTTCGTCAAAGCGGTACGCGCTCGCGTCCATGCTTCCGGCACTGTCATTGCTCTCCAGCAGAATCAATGTGCCTGCCTTCACATATCCGGTTTCCACCAGATACCCGCGTTTCAACGTATCAATGCTGCGGCTCTCCCCGCCGACATCCAGTTTAACCGAATCAATCTGACGGTTTGCGACACTTATATAATACTCCCCATCTTCCGGTGCTGTAAAGGAAAAACGATTCCCCTGCTCCTCCCCGTCCGTGAAAATCAGGCACTCCGGCACGCCCAGCACATCCGATAAATCATTCTGGACATCCGCCGGCGAAGAAAGATCGCGTTTCCAGCCCGTTTCCACTATGTCCGGCAGGATAAAGCCGAGCGGCAGCGTCCACGGATTCTCATAGAGGTACGTGTCACCTGAAAATGCATAGAGCGACAGGCGCGGATTGTCCTGCTTGCCCCCATAGAGTGCATATTTGATTGAAAATAACGAATCCACCAGCGGCGTACTTCCCACAATGCTGTATGCGTTCGTCGAACCTTCGCAGCCCATCTGTTTGAAGAAATCCGTCACCCCGGCATTTGCCACCGATGAAAACAGAGATACGGATGGAAAATGCATCCACGCGCCATCATTTTTCGTGCGCGCATTCGTTTTATCAATCCGGTAAAATTCCGTCTTTTTGAGCGGCTCTGTCACCGCTGCAACATCCTGATTGTCTGCCACATAATCAGTCCGGCTCGTCGTCGGAATACTCGTTGCCGCCATATTGG
>ULWS01012919.1_pt1 | contig 22471 bp, 15 predicted proteins | sample 1960591 | NCBI WGS metagenome assembly ULWS01 (sample SAMEA4835818, study PRJEB28245) | human gut metagenome | biome: gut microbiome; material: fecal sample | place: Denmark | collected 2008
AAAGCTTTCAGTGTAGAGAAAACAATCTTATGTTATGCAGCAGCGTTCAGAGCGGCCTCAGATGCCCAGCCATCGACGAAAGCGGTGACGACATCATCCCAGCTGCCGGTACCGGCGGCGTAAGCGGTCAGAGCAGAACCAACACCGTTCTTCCAGTTCTCGGAAGGCATGGTGGAGAAGTTCCAAGCCACAGGGGTCTTGCCGGCGGCGGTCATTTCCTTATCGGCCTTGACGAAGACGTTGGGGGACTCGACAGCATTCTTGAAGGGGATAACGAAGCCCATGTCGTTAGCCATGGCCTTGGTGCCCTCGTCAGAGGAAACGCACCAGTACATGAAGTCGAGCGTTGCGTTGATGTCGTCCTCGCTGGCTTCCTTGTTGACGCACCAGTAGTTCTCAGTGCCGGTGCACAGGCCCTGGTTGGCTTCATCGCCGACGCCAATGTAGATGGGCAGCATGGTCAGATCGTCATCGGTGAAGGGCTTGCCGTCGCCGACGAGGTTGGTGTACTCCCAAGAACCATTCTGGAAGAAGACAGCCTCATCGTTCAGGAACTCGTTGCGGCTGTCGTCGCCGGTCTTGCCAGCCAGTTCAGTAGGATCGCAGGTGGAGTTGTTGATGTACAGGTCGAAGATATTCTTGTAGTTGTCGAGATAGGTGCCCTTGATGGCGTCGGTGTTGTCGATGCCGTCCTCCTGATACTCGAAGTAGATGGGCAGGTTGGCCAGATGGGTCTTGTAGCGCCAGTCAGAGGAGCCGTCCATACCGGCGGAGGTGAAGGCAGAGAAGCCCAGCTCGTCCTTGCGGGCGGTGATGTCCTCGGCCACCTTCTTCAGGTCGTCGAAGCTCTTGATGTCGTCAACGCTGTAGCCGGCCTTTTCCAGCAGGGTCTTATTGGTGATCAGGCCGTAGCTTTCGATAACGTAGCCGATGCCCAGCATCTGGTCGCCGTCTTTCAGGGCGTAGGTGTCACTGGTCAAATCGCCTGCGATCTTGGTCCCGCTCAGGTCGTAGCAATAGTCCTTCCAGTTGGCCAGACCGACAGGGCCGTTGACCTGGAACAGGGTGGGCGCATCGCTCTTGGCCATCTCGCTCATCAGGGTGGTCTCATACTGGCCGGAGGCGGCGGTCACGACGGTGACGGGAACACCGGTCTCCTCGGTGTACTTCTTGGCCAGATTCTGCCAGGCTTCGTCCTGCTCGGGCTTGAAGTTCAGGTAGTAGACCTTGCCGGCTGCATCAGTGGTTGCCTCGGTAGAAGCGGCAGTGGATTCAGCCTTGGATTCGGTGCTGGTACTGGTAGAGGAAGCAGCCGTAGAGGAGCTGCCGCCGCAGCCTGCCAGCAGACCCGCAGCCATAGCAGCTGCCAGAGTCATCGAGAGTGTCTTTTTTGCGTTCATGTTTTTTCCTCCTTCTCAAGAAAAACAATGATTTGCAAGGGTGTTGATTTGTTTCGTCGGAAACGTTTCCGTTTCGGATTGATCTTATAATACACCTTTCCGGCGCAATAATCAATCGTTTTTTGCGATTTACTGCAAAATCGGCCTGATGCACAAATTTGTACCCCCTGTTTTTGTGGAAAAGTTCCAAAAATAGTGACAAATTTAGCGGAAACGATTCCGTATCCGCGCGACAATCTTTGAGAATTGCAGGATAATCCCTCTATAAATTATTTTTCACCAAAATATTGACACAGCAATTTTGTCATGTTATACTTTCTTAGATTTTGAAAGACGAATCGAGTTTGTAAGAGTTTTTCAAAGCAATTTACCTACGGACCGCCCATCGGGGGCTAAGGCCATACGGACAGCCGGGTCCACTGCCGATCGGCAACTTTGGTTGCCTTATTGATTGAGTTAAAAGCTCAAATTTTATAAGTTGGTTCCTTTACAACCATGAAATTGCACGTTTGGTGTGCAGACTTGTGAAACGGTCAATAAAGAGTAGTAAAAGTGTAATTGCTATATAGACTCTGACACGCTCAGCCTTTTTGAATCATGCAGGACGCTCTCCCGGTGTGGTACCGGGGGTTTTCGGCCTGTGCAAAAATACGCTGGATTCAAACGCAAGTCTGCACGTATGTGCACGGCTTGCGTTTTTTATTTTGCAAGGGGACCGCGAACGGAGGTAAAAATGAACGGAGAAGCAAAGCGCACTCGGCTGGACCAGCGCCGCGCACCCATCCATGAAGCGCTGGAAAACTTCCGCCGTATGCGCGTCGTGCCCTTTGACGTGCCGGGCCACAAGCGCGGGCGCGGCAACCCGGAGCTGACCGCGTTTCTGGGCCAGCAGTGCGTCGGCGTGGACGTCAACAGCATGAAGCCGCTGGACAATCTCTGCCACCCGGTTTCGGTCATCCGCGAGGCCGAGGAGTTGGCCGCCGATGCGTTCGGCGCGGCACACGCCTTTTTAATGGTGGGCGGCACGACCAGCTCGGTACAAAGCATGGTGCTGACCGCCTGCAAGCGCGGGGATGAGATCATTCTGCCGCGCAACGTGCACCGCAGCGTGCTGAACGCGCTGGTGCTCTGCGGTGCGGTACCGGTCTACGTCAACCCGGAGGTGGACAACCGCCTCGGAATCAGTCTGGGCATGAAGCGGGAGCAGGTGGCCAAGGCCATTGCCGAGCACCCCAACGCCGTGGCCGTGCTGGTGAACAACCCCACCTACTACGGCATTTGCAGCGACCTGCGCGCCATTGTGCGGATGGCCCACGACGCCGGGATGCTCTGCCTGGCCGACGAAGCCCACGGAACACACTTCTATTTTGGCGGCGGGCTGCCTGTCTCTGCCATGGCGGCGGGCGCAGATATGGCCTCCGTCTCGATGCACAAGAGCGGCGGCAGCCTGACCCAGTCCAGTCTGCTGCTGACCGGCCCCAATGTCCACGCGGGCTATGTGCGGCAGATCATCAACCTGACCCAGACGACGTCCGGCAGTTACCTGCTCATGTCGAGCCTTGATATTTCCCGCCGCAATCTCGCATTGCGCGGGCGGCAGGTGTTCCATCAGGTGGCCGATATGGCCGAGTACGCCCGCGAGGAGATCAACGCCGTGGGCGGGTACTATGCCTTCGGCAAGGAGCTTTGCAACGGAAACTCCGTCTTTGACTTTGATACGACAAAACTCAGCGTCCACACGCTGGACATCGGTCTTGCGGGCATTGAGGTCTATGACATCCTGCGCGACGAGTACGACATTCAGATCGAGTTTGGCGACATCGGCAATATACTGGCTTATCTCTCCATCGGTGACCGCCCGCAGGAGGTCGAGCGCCTTGTCAGCGCACTGGCCGAAATCAAACGCCGCTACCACACCGACGGTGCGGGCCTGTTGAGCCAGGAGTACATTGACCCCGAGGTCGCCGCCAGCCCGCAGGAAGCGTTCTACGCCCCCAAGAAGAGCCTGCCCCTGCGCGAGACCGAGGGCATGGTGTGCAGCGAGTTCGTCATGTGCTACCCACCGGGCATCCCGATTCTGGCCCCGGGCGAGCGCATCACCGCTGAAATTTTAGACTATATCGAGTACGCCAAGGCCAAAGGCTGCAGCATGACCGGACCGGAAGATCCCGACATTCTGCGTCTGAACGTGCTGGCCTGACAGGGAGGTTTTACAATGGAAATGTGGTTTTCGGAGTTTCACACCCCCGATGTCAAGCACAGCATCCGGGTCAACCGCCAGCTTTACTCCAAGCAGAGCGACTATCAACGCATCGACATTTTTGAAACACCGGAGTTTGGCCGCGTGCTGACGCTGGACGGCAACGTCATGCTGACCGAGCGCGACGAGTTCATCTACGACGAGATGATCACCCACGTGCCGATGTCGGTACACAAAAACGCCAAGGATATTCTCGTCATCGGTGCGGGCGACGGCGGCGTTGTGCGGGAGCTGACCCGCTATGACCGCGTGGAAAGCATTGACCTTGTGGAGATGGACCCGCAGGTCATCGAGGCCTGCCGCGCCTACCTGCCCGGCAACGCCTGCCGCATGGATGACCGCCGCGTACATATTTATTACGAAAATGCGCTGAAATTCATCCGCAAGTGTGAGGATGAGTACGACCTTATCATCGTGGATTCCTCCGACCCGTTCGGCCCGTCGGAGGGGCTGTTCACCCGCGAATTTTACGGCAGCTGCTTTAACGCCCTGCGCGCGGACGGCATTATGGTCAACCAGCAGGGCAGTCCGTTCTACGCCGAGGACGCCACCGCCATGCAGCGCAGCCACCAGCGCATTGCCAGCACCTTTCCCATCAGCAAGGTGTACCAGGCGCACATCCCGACCTTTGCGGCGGGGTACTGGCTGTTCGGCTTTGCCAGCAAAAAATATCATCCCATCAACGATATGGACGCCGATGCGTGGAACGCGCTGAACATGCGCACCCGCTATTACACCTCCCGGCTGCACGTCGGGGCGTTTTATCTGCCCGCTTTCCTTGAGGAAATGCTGCGGGAAGTGGAGGAACACTGATGCTGCATCGCAATGTTGAAAATTTCATCGGCTGCGACAGCAGCTACCGCACGGCCAGTATCGTTTTGTACGGTGCACCGTTTGATTCCACCACAAGCTACCGCCCCGGTGCGCGCTTTGGCCCCGCGGCCATGCGCCACGAAAGCTACGGTCTGGAAACTTACAGCCCCTATCAGGACAAGGACCTGACCGATGGGAATGTGTTTGACAGCGGCGACCTGGAGCTGTGCTTTGGTTCCAGCGAGAGTGCCCTTGTGGACATTGAGTCCCGCGCGGCGGAAATTCTGCGCGACGGAAAGCTGCCGCTGCTGCTGGGCGGCGAGCACCTTGTCACGTTGGGCGCGGTGCGCGCGGCGGTGCGCAAATATCCCGATTTGCATATCGTACATTTTGACGCTCACGCCGATCTGCGGGACGATTACCTCGGCGCGCAGCTGAGCCACGCCTGCGTGCTGCGCCGCTGCCATGATTTGGTCGGTGACGGGCGCATCCACCAGTTCTGTATCCGCAGCGGTGACCGGGAGGAATTTCAGTTCGCCGCGCGGCACACCGATATGCACAAGTTCGACTTTACCGGCCTGACCGAGCTGGCCGACTGGCTGTGTCAGACCGATGTGCCTGTCTATCTGACCATTGATTTGGACTGCCTCGACCCGTCGGCCTTCCCCGGCACGGGCACGCCCGAGGCGGGCGGCGTCAGCTTTTTGCAGCTGCTTGGGGCCATCCGCACCGTGACGAAAGCGAACATCATTGGCGCGGACGTGAACGAGCTGGCACCCATGCTCGACCAAAGCGGCGTTTCCACGGCCACGGCCTGCAAGGTGCTGCGGGAATTGCTGCTGGCACTGGAAAAGTAAGCAGCCATCCCTGTAGGAAGCGGCGTCCTCGACGCTCCGCGGAGGGGTCAAGACCCCCTCCCTACATTCTCAACCTTATCGGGGGAGAGGATGTAGGGGCGGATTCCATATCCGCTCGGGAAAGCTGCCGCTACCACAAACAGGCACGGGCGAACAATGTTCGCCCCCACAAAACATCCATACACATCATACAATAAAAAAATACAAAGGAGTTCCATCATGAGCAAAGTTCTTGTTATCGGCTGCGGCGGCGTGGCAAGCGTCGCCATCTCCAAGTGCTGCCAGGTCAGCGACGTCTTTACCGAGCTGTGCATCGCCAGCCGCACCAAATCCAAGTGCGACGCGCTGGCCGCCAAGCTGGCCCCCACCACCCGGACCAAAATCACCACCGCGCAGGTCGATGCCGACGACGTCCAGCAGCTGTGCGACCTCATCAACAGCTACAAGCCCGACCTCGTCATGAATATCGCCCTACCGTATCAGGATCTGACCATCATGGACGCCTGCCTGGCCTGCGGCGTAAACTATATGGACACTGCCAACTACGAGCCGGAAAACACCGACGACCCCGCGTGGCGTGCCATCTACGAGAAGCGCTGCAAGGAGGCCGGCTTCTCCGCTTACTTTGACTACAGCTGGCAGTGGGCGTACAAGAAAAAGTTTGAGGACGCCGGCCTGACCGCGCTGCTGGGCTGCGGCTTTGACCCGGGCGTGACCCAGGCCTACTGCGCCTACGCCGCCAAGCATGAGTTCGACTCCATCGACACCATCGACATCCTCGACTGCAACGGCGGCGATCACGGCTATGCGTTCGCCACCAACTTCAACCCCGAGATCAACCTGCGCGAGGTCTCCGCCCCCGGCAGCTATATGGAGAACGGCAAGTGGGTCGAGATCCCGCCCATGAGTATCAAGCGCGAGTACAACTTTGACCAGGTCGGTCAGAAGGATATGTACCTGCTGCATCATGAGGAAATTGAGTCTCTTGGCAAGAACCTGCCCGATGTCAAGCGCATCCGCTTCTTCATGACCTTCGGCCAGAGCTACCTTGACCATATGCGCTGCCTGGAGGATGTGGGCATGCTCTCCACCACGCCCATCAATTACAACGGTCAGGAGATCGTGCCCATCCAGTTCCTGAAAGCGCTGCTGCCCGACCCCGCCAGCCTCGGTCCCCGCACCAAGGGCAAGACGAACATCGGCTGCATCTTCACCGGCAAAAAGGACGGCAAGGACAAGACCTACTACATTTATAATGTGTGCGACCATCAGGAGTGCTACCGCGAGGTCGGCAGTCAGGCCATCAGCTACACCACCGGTGTGCCCGCGATGTGCGGTGCGCTGATGATGCTGACCGGCGAGTGGACCAAGCCCGGCGTCTACACGGTGGAGGAGTTCAACCCCGACCCGTTCCTCGACGCGCTGGACAAGTACGGCCTGCCCCGCAGCGAGAACCACGACCCGGTTCTCGTGGACTGATGGCGCAGCGCGACGCACGGCCGCCGTTTGCGGCCATCGACGGCGCAGTGCCGCCGGAATTTTCCGCCCTGCCCACGCCCTGCTACCTGCTGGATGAAGCTGCCCTGACCCGCAACGCGGAGATTCTGGGCGGGCTGGCCCGTCGTACCGGGTGCAAGGTGCTGCTGGCGCAAAAGGCGTTCAGCAACTACGATTTGTACCCGCTGCTGGCGCCGCACCTCGCGGGCACCGAGGCCAGCGGCCTGTTTGAGGCGCGGCTCGGCGCGGAGGAAATGCCCGGCAAAGAAGTGCACGTTTTCTGCGCGGCCTACCGCGCAGATGAAATGGACGAGCTGCTGCGGTACGCCGACCATATCGTCTTCAACTCGCCCGCGCAGCTGGCAAAATTTGGCCTCGCGGCCAAGGCGGCTGGCAAAAGTGTGGGACTGCGCATCAATCCCGAGTGCTCGACCCAGGACGGCCACGCGATTTACGACCCCTGCGCCCCCGGCAGCCGTTTGGGCACGACCCGCGCCCAGTGGGACGCGGCAGCGGCAGAAAATTCTGCCCTGCCCGGGCTGTTGGACGGCCTGCACTTTCACACTTTATGTGAGCAGGACGCCGATGCGCTGGCCGTGACGCTGGACGCAGTGGCAGAGAAATTCGGCGATTTGCTGCCAAAAATGAAGTGGCTGAACTTCGGAGGCGGGCATCACATCACCCGCCCCGGCTACGACATGGCCACTTTAGAAAAATGTATCCGCCGCGCCCGGAATGACTGGGGCGTGACGGTTTATCTGGAACCCGGCGAGGCCTGCGCCCTGAACGCAGGGTATCTCTTGACCCGCGTGCTGGACGTGGTGCAAAACGGCGATACGACGGTTGCCATCTTGGATGCCAGCGCCGCCTGCCATACACCGGACGTGATCGAGATGCCCTACCGCCCGCCGCTGCTGGGGGCAGGGGAACCCGGCGAAAAGCCCTGCACTGTGCGGTTGGCCGGGCCGACCTGCCTTGCGGGGGATGTCATCGGTGATTACAGCTTTGACGCTGTGCCTGCCGTGGGAGATCTGCTGGTGTTCGGCGATATGGCCATTTACACCACGTGCAAGAACAACACCTTCAACGGTATGCCCCTGCCCGGTATTTACGCCCGCAAGCCCGACGGCACTACGCGGAAAATCGTGACGTTCGGATATACAGATTTCAAATGTCGGCTGGGAAAATAAGCTGCGATAAATGCAAAGCGCCCACCGGCAGGCCGTTGCTGCGCCGTATTATCTCGCATTTTCGCATATTTTGCCACAAAAGAAGCTGCTCACTCCGTAGGGAATGAGCAGCTTCTCACTTTTAAGCCTGCTACCAGGGCTTTTCTTTCATTATGGGTCGTCCGGCACCGGCATTGGCTGACAGGCAGGGGCTATGCAGCGGTCACTTTTTTGCTTCACTTGGATGGGGGACAGGGGGCATTTTCGTGAACAGCGCTTTCAGCGCCAGCGGCGTGGCGACGCTGGAAACCACGATCAAAAGGATGACCGCCGTAAAATAAACAGGCTCGACAACGCCGACCTCAAGGCCCTTCTGGGCCACGATCAAGGCGACCTCACCGCGGGTCATCATGCCGACACCGACTTTAAGAGAGTCTCCCCAGTTGAAACGGCAGGGTCTGGCCGCCAGTCCGCAGCCGATGATTTTTGCCAGCAGGGCAACGAGAACGAAGCAAACACTGAACAGCAGAATCTCCGGCGTCAGTCCGCTGATGTCGGTCTTTAAACCGATGCTGACAAAGAAAATCGGCGCAAAAATGACATAGTTGCTGATGTCGACCCGGCGCTCCACATAAGCGGCGTCGTGCAGCGTACAGAGAACGATACCGGCAATATAAGCGCCGGTAATATCCGCAATGCCAAAGTATTTCTCGGCAATATAGGCCATTGCAAAGCAGAATGCAAGGCTGGCAATCGTTATGCGCTGCGTATGGGGATTGCGGGAATCCAGCCACTTCATGGCGCAGTGGAACACATAGCCGATACCAACGGCAACCAGAAAGAACAGCGCGGTCTGAACCAGCACGCCGCCGATGCCGGTGCCCTCACCGGAGCTGGCACCCAGCACACAGGTCAGCACGATAATGCCGATGACATCATCAATGACGGCAGCGCTGACAATGGTAGTGCCAAGGAAGCTCTTTAAGTGGCCCAACTCCTGCAGCGTTGCCACCGTGATGGAAACGCTGGTTGCGGTCATAATCGTGCCGATAAACAATGCGCGGAAGAATTCCGGGCTGCCGATTGCCGAAAAGCCGTAGAATGCGCTGTAGAGCAGCGTACCGCCCATCAACGGTACAAGCACACCGATGCAGGCAATCAGCGTGGCAATAGGCCCGGCCCGCATCAGTTCTTTCAGGTTGGTGCCAAGTCCTGTGGAAAACATCAGCAGCACAACGCCGATTTCAGCAAAAACGGAGATCGTGTCGTTGATCTGCACCAGATTGAGCAGACAGGGCCCAATCAGCAGACCGGCGAGAATTTCACCGACCACCTGCGGGGCCTTGCACTTGCGGGCAACCAGGCCAAAAAACTTGGCGCTCAGAATAATAATTGCCAAATCACGGAAGATGGAATACATACATGTCATCTCTCTCAATTTACTGTAATCCATCCTTGTTATAGCACTTCTGCCAGATTTTTTCAATAGCTGAAACCGCCTTTTGGAGTTATCATCGGATATTGTATAAATGTGGTAAACTGTAAGCAAAAAACAAGGCAAAGCACTTGCAATAATGTCCGTAGTATGATAAAATTCCAACTTGGAAAAGTTATAATATAGTTTACTTCATGGCTTACTGCGTCCGACAGGGTTCGGCGGCAAGCGGTATACAACCTATATAATAAGGAAGAGAAGCGCATGTTCCATTTTTCAAACAGGCATCACCACACAGGAAAAACGTCAATGAGCAGGGCAAAAGTGTATGGTCTGCTTATGGCTTTGGCTATGCTTTTTATGGCAGGTCTGTGTGCCTGTTCCGCACAATCGTCTGCGGCAGAGACTGCGCCGCAGACGATTGTGGTCGGCATTGATGTGTTTGACCCTTACAGCTACCTGGACAGGAACGGGCAGTTTGCCGGCATCGACGTGGAACTGGCAACGGAAGCGTTTTCACGACTTGGCTATACGCCGGAATTCCGGACGATTTCATGGCCGGACAAAGACAACCTTCTCAGCGACGGAACGATCGATTGTATCTGGTCATGCTTCAGCATGAACGGGCGGGAAACCAAGTACCAATGGGCCGGTCCGTATATGTACAGCCGTCAGGTCGTGGCTGTTCGTGCAGACAGCGATATCCAGTCGCTGTCCGATCTGGCCGGTAAGCGCATCGGCGTACAGGCAACCACAAAGGCGGAGTCGCTGTTTCTCGGCGAAATTTCCTCTTTGCTGCCCGAGGTCAAGCAAGTCAACAGCTTTGAGACGACAGAGGATATGTTTGCGGCACTGCGCAAAGGCTATGTAGATGCCGTCGCGGGCCATGAAGCACTGGTAGCCAAGTGGACAAATCTGGATGAAAGCAGTTACCGTGTGCTGGCAGAGAGTCCTTACAGTTCCGAACTTGGCGTTGCCTTCGCAAAGGACACCCATGAGGATTTGGCTGTGCAGCTGACCCAAACTCTGGAAGATATGAAGCAGGACGGAACGATTGGCCGCGTTGCAGAAAAATTCGGACTTGATGCAGAGAAAACTGTGTGGGGGGAACAGGAAAAATGAATGAGAAAAAGCAGTCCGGCAAAAAAAGACTGTTTTTGCTTGTGTTAGTTGCGTTCGGCATTGTACTTTGGATCACATTCACGAATCTGAACCGAATTGCACTGCGTCATACATTGGATGAAACGATTGGTTTTGTAAAGATCCGTTTAGAGCAGTACGAGACTGATGCGGCCAACGACCGCGTGAAAAGCCTTGTCCGCCTGCTGGATAAAACGGTAAGCCTTGGCAACGAAATGACGCTGAAGGAAGGTTTCGGCACGCAGGACCTGGACTCTTTTGCAGAGGAACAGCGTCTGACCGGTGCGCTTGTATTAGATGAAAACCTGAATGTTGTCATGCAGACCACAAAGGGCGGCAACGCCATGCCGCTGTGGGAGAAGCTGATCGACAGCCCCTATGTACACAATATCGTTGACTATCCAAAAAAGACATACTCGACCCGTCTGGAAGAAAATGGGACACTCTATGATTTTGCCGCGGTGGCACGCGCGGATGCACCAGGTATCCTGATTACCTATATACAGAAGGACAATGAGGATATTGGGGATTTGACGGTGGATTCCCTGTTGAAAGATTTTCCGTTGGAGCTTGGCGGCATCGCTACGATCACGGAGAACGGCAGGGTCATCAGCAGCAACAGCAGCAAACAGGTAAACAAGGCAATAGAGGAATGCCAGGAATTATATAACGGAACCTTCGGTGCTGCGGAGGATGGCATTGTGCGCCTGAACGGCAATCAGGGCGTCTGGTACGGCAGCCGGGAAAATACCGAGAACTATGCGCTCTTTGTGTTTTTCCCGGCATCTCAGGTGTTCATGACGCGCAACATTGTCTGTGCATCCTATCTGGCCATAGCCGTAATGGTCTTTTTAATGGCACTGCTGTGGCAGACAAAAATGGAAAAAGACGCGCTGCGGCAGCACCAGAAACGTACCGGAATTATCACAGCGCTTGGCACGGCGTATACGTCCATTTCACTGGTGGACTTGAAGAAAAACACCGTTGAAATCGTCAAGAACGCGTCCGATACGGTCAAGAAGCAGAAGCACTTTGCACTGAAACGATCCGTACAGCAGGAGCAAATCGAGAAAATTATCGCGGAGCCATACCGTGAGGAGTATCTCGCCTTTGCGGACATGACGACAGTGGCCGAACGTCTGAAGGGTCACACCTCTTTGGCTCTTACGTCTCAGACTGTCGACAGAAAATGGATCCTTACGCTGATCACACCGCAGCGAAAAGACGCGGACGGCAACGTAACAGCCGTATTGGTTGCCACCCGCGACGCTACCGAGGAAAAGCGGCGGGAGCAAAAGCAGGAAGATGCCCTGCGCGATGCACTGGCGGCGGCGGAACACGCCAATAAGGCCAAAACTGTATTCCTGAACAGTATGTCGCACGATATTCGCACCCCGATGAATGCCATTATCGGGTTTACGGCCCTTGCCACGGCGCATATTGATAACATTGACCTTGTCAAAGAGTATCTGAAGAAAATCAGCGTATCGGGCCAGCATCTGCTCAGTCTGATCAACGATATTCTGGATATGAGCCGTATCGAAAGCGGCACGGTCAAACTGGACAACACAGAAGTCCACCTGCCCGATGTGCTGCACGACCTGCGCACGATCATTCAAGGCAATATCAGCGCCAAACAGCTTGACCTTTACATCGACACGCAGGATGTGCACCACGAGGATATTATCACCGATAAGCTGCGCCTGAATCAGGTCCTGCTCAACATCGTGGGCAACGCTGTCAAGTTTACACCGGCGGGCGGTACCATCAATATCCGCGTTGAAGAAAAGCCGTCTGCCCGCAGTGGGTATGCGACCTTTGTTTTCAGCGTGAAAGATAACGGTATCGGTATGTCGAAGGACTTCCAGGCACACGTTTTTGACTCTTTTTCACGGGAACAGACTGCGACAAGAAGCGGCATCCAGGGTACGGGCCTTGGCATGGCCATCTCGAAAAACATCGTAGATATGATGGGCGGAACCATCGCCGTCAAGAGCGAGCAGGGAAAGGGCAGCGAGTTTACGGTCACCCTGGACTGCAAGGTTTGTACGGAATCGGTGAAATATCCGCCGATTCCGGGCCTGAAAGGCGCCCGTGCACTGGTTGTGGATGATGATGCACAGACCTGCATGAGCATAAGCAAAATGCTGCGGGAAATTGAGATGGAAGCCGACTGGACGACCTCCGGCAAGGAAGCCATCCTGCGCGCGATGGAGGCACACAATCAGGGTGCGGAGTTCAAGGTTTACATTATTGACTGGCTGATGCCGGATATGAACGGCATTGAGACGGTGCGCAGGATCCGCAAAGTAATCGAACCCGGCACGCCGATCATCATATTGACAGCCTACGATTGGGCCGACATTGAGGATGAGGCCCGGCAGGCCGGTGTCACGGCGTTTGTTTCCAAACCGCTGTTTATGTCGGAACTGCGCGATGCGCTGACACACAAAGTGGTGTCGGGCAGGCAGCCCCTTCTGCCCAAGCACGGCGACTATACGGGCAAAAAGGTGCTGTTGGTCGAGGATAATGAACTGAACCGCGAGATTGCAACGGCCATTCTGGAAGAAGCCGGACTGAAAGTGGACGCCGTTGAGGACGGCACGGATGCCGTGGCCAGAATGAACGAGGCTGCGGAGGATGAGTATGATCTGATCCTGATGGATATTCAGATGCCCAAAATGGACGGATACACCGCCACCCGGGAGATCCGTACATTGAGCAGCAGTAAAAAGGCAAACATTCCCATTGTGGCCATGACAGCCAACGCTTTTGAGGAAGACCGCCAAAAAGCATTCAAAGCAGGGATGAATGCACATATTGCAAAACCGATTGATGTGAATATCCTGATGGGAACACTGGATAAAGTTTTCAAACAGAATTCGTGATCGCGTTTAAATAGCGTACAAAGGATCTGTACGGCAAAGTAAAAAGCATATACAGCTGCGTTTATGGCGAACGGCCTCTCGGCGGTTCGCAACGCGATGCTGTATATGCTTTTTTCATGCGCAATCTGTCAGCCGCCCAGCTCCACCATGCGGCGGATGCAGCGCCCGGCTCCCTGCATGACGTCCTGCGGCAGGGTGATTTCCTCGCCGCCGCTGCCCTGCAGGCAATGGTAAATGTCCATCAGGGTGGTCAGTTTCATGTTCATGCAGGTAAGCTGCACGGCCAGCGGATAGAACCGCTTTTCCGGGCAAGCATAGGAGAGGTGCTCCACGATGCTGTTTTCCGTGCCGATGATGAACTCTTTGGCATCGGACTTTTCTGCATAAGCCATAATGCCGGTGGTAGAGCCAACATAATCAGCCTGCTCCACGACCTCGGGGCGGCATTCGGGATGAACCAGAAGCAGCGCCTCCGGGTGGGCAGCGCGGGCTTTGGCTACATCTGCTGCCGAACATACGATATGGCGCGGGCAGCCGCCGTGGTAAAAGGCAAACTGCTTTTCCGGCAGCTGCTTTGCTACATAGCCGCCCAAATTGGGATCTGGGATGAACAGAATCTTATCGTTTTCCAGCGCACTGCAAATTTTCAGCGCGCTGGAGGACGTCACACAGACATCGCAGGCCGTTTTCAGCTCCGAGGTCGTATTGATGTACGCCACCACGGCGTAGCCGGGGTACTGCTTTTTCAATTCCTGCAAGGTCGGCAGATCAAGCTGCTCGGCCATAGGGCAGCCCGCCATGGGGTTGGCCAGCCAGACAGTTTTCTCCGGGCTTAAAATTTTGCAGGTCTCGGCCATGAAGCGCACACCGCACATGATGACCCCGTCAGCGTTGGTTTTGGCCGCCTGCACGCTCAACCCGTAGGAATCGCCGGTGTAATCGGCGACTTCCAGCACAGGCTGGCTCTGGTAGGCATGGGCTAGGATGCAGATATTCTTTTCCCGTTTCAGGCGCAGGATCTCCTGCTGCAGTTCATGGACAGTCATAATTATGCCTCGTTTTTTTCTTCAATGCTCCCACGGCTGCAGCGGAGCCAGAAAACCGTGCTCTTTCAGTTCTTTTTCGATCAGGCTCAGCCTGTCCGGGGTGGCTGCCTCCACCAGATGATAGTGGTAGCCGTCGGTGGCGGTGGACAGCACCGTGGAGGAACTGTCCTCAAACGATTGCAGAAATTCCCGCACGTCCTGCCGGGAACGGATGTCCATCTCAGCGGTGATACGGCCATAGACCCGGTGGCTGATGCTGATATTCTTGACCCGGCCGCCACAGTCCACAATCAGGTTCAGCTCCTGCCCGGTTCGGTCAGGTGTGTGGCGCACCTTGAACTCCCGTGTGCAGCCGGCGGGCTGATCAGGCTGCTCCAGCACATAGCCGCGTGCAGTGGAAATGATCCCGGGGTGTGATGCCCGTATGACCGCCAGATCCTGCACGATGACCTGACGGCTGACGCCGTAATGGGTAGCCAGCGTGCGGGCAGCAATAGGCGCTCCGGCATGGGCAAGCTGCTGCAAAATGGCGGCGCGGCGCTCTGCGGTGGTCATATCAGGCCTCCTCCGCGGTCAGGGGGCGCAGATGCTTCATGGAAAGATCCAGAATGGGGGCCGAATGGGTCAGGGCTCCGCTGGACACATAGTCAATGCCAATGTCCCGCAGACGGGCAATGTTTTCCCGCGTGACATTGCCGGAGCACTCGGTCTTGGCGCGGCCTGCAATCAAAGTCACAGCCTTGCGCATATCCTCGTCGCTCATGTTATCCAGCATGATGATGTCCGCACCGGCTTCCACGGCCTCTTTGACCTGCTCCAGCGTTTCAACCTCCACCTCGATCTTGCGGACGAAAGACGCATACTGCCGGGCCATCTTGACGGCCTTCGCCACGCCGCCGGCAGCGCCGATGTGGTTATCCTTCAGCAGAACGCCGTCGGACAGGCCGGTGCGGTGGTTGCTGCCGCCGCCAACGCGGACAGCGTACTTTTCAAAAATGCGGTTGTTGGGGCTGGTCTTACGGGTGTCCAGCAGGGTAATGCCGGTGCCTTCCAGCAGGGCAGACAGCTGATGGGTATAGGTGGCAATGCCGCTCATTCGCTGCAGGTAGTTCAGCGCAACACGCTCACCGGAAAGCAGGGCGCGTATATCGCCCGTAACAACGGCCAGCTTCTGGCCGGGCTGTACGGTATCGCCGTCCCGGCAGAAGAATTCCACCGTGGCACCGGGGTCCAGCAGCGTAAAGACGCGGGCATAGACTGCCAGACCGGCAACAATGCCGTCCTCCTTGGCAATCAGATCCACGGTGCCGGGGCAGGCGTGGGGCATGACGGCGTTTGTGGAAACGTCCTCCTCCGGAATATCCTCCCGCAGCGCTTGCAGCAGCAGCGGGTCTATATGCAGCAGCTGGGTGATCTCATTCATGGTTTTTACTCCTCTCAATAGCGGTCAGAACCTCCTGCCGATACGCGGCAAACAGCGGTTCCTGTTCACGGTATGGGGCCAAATCGGGCTTATCGCCTGTAAAGACAGGCGGTTCTCCGTATAGTATATCATCTGCCGCGCGCTGTGCAAAGACCAAAGATTCCAGCAGGGAATTGCTGGCCAACCGATTGCGTCCATGCACACCGTTGCAGCAGGTCTCGCCGCAGGCATACAGCCGGGGCAGTGCTGTGCGGCTGCTCAGATCCGCCGTGATGCCGCCCATAAAATAATGCTGGGCCGGTACAACGGGGATCGGTTCATGGATGGGGTCGTACCCCTCCTCCTCGCAGCGCTCCAGAATGTTGGGGAAATGCTCACGGATAGCCGCCTCACCGATGGGGCGCATATCCTCCCACACATGGTCGGTGCCGTCCTTTTCCATCTGTGCGCGGATCGCTGCGCTCACCACGTCGCGGGGCTGCAATTCGTTGGTAAAGCGGTTCCCGTTTTTATCCAGCAGCAGCGCACCCTCCCCGCGAACCGATTCCGAAATCAGAAAGCGACGGCCTTTTTGGTGGCTGTACAAAGTCGTGGGGTGGATCTGGATATAGTCCAAGTGCTCACAGGCAACACCGTGGCGCAGGGCCATGGCGATGGCATCCCCCGTGATGTGGGGGAAGTTGGTGGAGTTTTTATACAACCCGCCGATGCCGCCGCAGGCCAGCACCACCGCCCCTGCTCCAATGGCTCGCGGTTCGCCGTCCGGGCCGGCAGCAATGACACCGCCGCAGGCCGAGGCATCGGCGAAGAAATCCAGCAGAGTCGTATGCTCGCGCAGTTCGATGTTCTCGCAGCGCAGGACCTCGTTCAGCAGGGTCTGGGTGATCTCGAGGCCGGTAATATCCTCATGGAACAGAATGCGCGGGCGGGAGTGCGCTCCCTCCCGGGTAAAGCGCAGAGCCCCGTGGTCATCCCGCGCAAAGCGGACGCCGCGGCGCACCAGATCCCGGATGATCGAGTTGGAGGAACGAATCATCAGGTCTACTGTGGCGGGGTTGTTCTCGTAATGGCCTGCCCGCATCGTATCATCAAAAAAGGGGCGGTAGTCTGCCTCACCATGCTGCATACAAATGCCGCCTTGCGCAAGGAAGGAGTCGCTCTCGTCCGCTTTCTGCTTTGTAAGCAGAAGAATGCGGTACCGCGCAGGCAGATTCAGGGCGCAGTAAAGACCCGCAGCGCCAGTGCCGACGATGACTACGTCAAAATAGTCATCCATATTAGCCATTTTCATGTGGTTTCCTCGGTTTCTTCTGTAATTCCAACTTTGACAGTATAGCACCGTTCATTACACATGTCAAGACACATGTAATGATATATAGTGACACCCCGCCATGCGCAATAAACTTCGGCATAAAAAACAACAGGAACACTGCTGTACATTGCAATGTTCCTGTTGTTTTTATTAGGGCAATACCGCATAATTCTAAGTGCCGATACGGCGAGCGAGGTGCGGCAGCTGCTAAGCCAAAAGCGCTGATAATACTTTGTGTATTATCGAGCATTTTGGCAACGCAGATGCCGTGCCGCAGCCGCCGGAGCGGTGCTTAAGCCGTAAGGCGGGAATTATGCGGTGTTGCCTTAGGTTGGCCGCTGCAAAGCGTTACAAATCGTTCCGCAGCTTTACGGCACTCCGTTCGGCGATGCACTGCTTTAAGGCGTTGATCATCTTGGCTTCGTCCAGCGGTTTGGCCAGGTGAATATCCATGCCCGCCAGACGGCTGTCCATAATATCCTCGGAAAAGGCATTGGCGGACATGGCAATGATGGGGATGATTTCCGCGTCGGGACGGTTCATGGCGCGGATGGTTCTGGCGGCGTCCCAGCCGTTCATACGCGGCATCATAATATCCATATAGATCACGCCGAAACAGCCGGGTGCGGACTTTCCAAACAGCTCTACAGCCTCCTGTCCGTCGGCAGCGCGGGTCACCTCCATACCGCTGTTTTCCAGCATACAGCAGGCAATTTCCATATTCAGCTCGTTATCCTCTACGACCAGCGCACGGAGTCCCTTGAAGGAAATATCACCCTTTACCTGCGCCGCGGGTTTGAGATCATCCTGCTTGCCGATTTTGAACGGCAGCTTGACCGTGACCGTAGTTCCCGCGCCGGGCCTGCTCTGCAGGGTGACGCTGCCGCCCATTCTGTCAACCAGTTGTTTTACGATGGCCAGGCCCAGACCAGTTCCCTGATAGGTAGAACGGCTCGTCACCTTTTCCTGCGTGAACATATCAAAAGCGTGTGCGGAAAATTCTTCACTCATGCCGATGCCCTGATCCCGGCAGACAAAGGTGACAAGTGCGTGCTCCTCATCCAGCTGTTCTTCGCCGCCCCAAACGGTGATCGCACTCCCTGGCGGACTGAACTTGATGGCATTGTCCGTAATGTTGGAGAGGATCCTGCTGAGGTGCACCGGGTTTCCGATTACGAACGGATGCCGGATCGTGTCCTTATCCCGTGCAACCTGATACCGAATGTCTTTTTCTGCCGCCTTTTTATGATACGTCTGGTTCAGGTCGCGCAGCACGGCAATCAGGTCAAAGGTCAATTCCTGCTTCTTGATCTCGCCGCTCTGGAGCTTGTTCATATCCAGCACGTCATTGACAATGCTTACCAGATATCGCAGCGATTCCATCTCCTTATCGCGGATTTTCTGCTGCATTTCGGGGTCGTCGGCATATTGGTTGCCCATGTTGATCATACCGATAATACCGTTCAGCGGAGTGCGGATGTCATGGCTCATGGTGGCAAGGAACCGCGTTTTCATTTCGGATTCACGCTTGGCCGCTTCTGCGGCAAAGCGCAGGTCCTGCTCGCGGCGTTTTGTGCTGCTGATACTGCGCACCGCGCACAGCACATGGGTCACATTGCCGGCCTCATCCCGTTTCTTTGCAATGAAGCGCAGGGAATGCCAGCTTCCGTCGCACATGCGGTATTCTGTGGAGATATATTCTTCGTTTTTCAGTCTTTCCGCAAGGGTGGGCACATCCATGAAACGGCGGACCAGGTCGCGGTATTCGGGCACCACAGTGGCATCGCAGAGCTGATACAGCTTCTCCGAGGCACAGCCGTTGTTTCCGGTCAGGCGGTGCGTCTCATCATCGTTGGAGATTTCCTCAAAATAGTCGCGCTGCAAATCAATGCGGTAGATGGAGCAATAGTTCTTGGCGATGGCGGAAATGATCTCATTGTTCAGCTGGGCCTCATCCAGCGCCCTCTGCAATTGGGTCCGGGCTGCTTCTTCCTTTTCCAGAATATCATCAATGTAGCGGAAGGCGAGCAGGATATGGAATACATTCTGTTCGGAATAGATCTTGACTGCCTGCGCCTCAAAATACTGCTGCCCGCTGGCATTCGGAACACTCTTGTAATGATAGGTTGTCCTGTCCGCCTGTGTGAGAAGTTTTTCCATATTGGCGCAGGTGAACCAGCTTATGAACTCGGGTCTATCCTTTTCCGACAGAAAACACTCTGCATACCGATGGGCATACTCATCAAAATTTGTATAGGTCTCCCTCTTTTGGTTCAGTATAACATCCGCGTTGGTGTTTTCGGCCAGCTTCAGCGGAACAAATCTGCCGGTATTCAGCTCAATATCATACACAACCGTAAAATCTATGCACAGCTTATCCAACAGCTGTTTGTCGCGCTTTTCTTTTTCCAGGGCGTCCTGCAGTTTTTTGTTCTGCACACGCACCCGCAGGGTAAGCGCAGCCAACAGAACAAGCAGCATCAGCAAAGTCACGGCAATAACCAGCGTAGCCATTGGGTGCAGCTGAACCAGCATTTTCAGCGTCATATCCGATACGCTGTAAGATGTGTAGCCGGAGGCAATATTCTCGATGGTTTTGTCCGGCATTGCGTAGATCGCCTTGGTGAGTACGCCCGCCAGCGCATGGCTGATCGAAGGGGCGATGATAATGCGGTACTGGAAGGAGGGCTGATTCAGCAGGGTATAGACAAGACTGCCGCTTGTGTCATCGCTCACAAATTCCTGCGCCATGTAATAGTACACAAATGCGGCATCGGCCCTGCCGTCTTTGACGGCCTGTATGGCATCCTGCCAGGTCGCACAGAGAATCTTCTCGGCATTGGGCGCATAGGCGTCCTCCATACTGCCGGAAGAGCTCTGATCCGCCGTGGCCACCGTCTGAATCTCCCCGTCAAAATCGCGGCGGACAACTTTGGCAGATCGTACCGTGATATACGGCGCAGTGACCCCCAGATGATTGGATTCTGCTGTGCCCTCGTCGATGCGTGCATCAATGGCAATATCGAAGCTCTCATCCTCCTGCAAGGCGAGATACTCCTCGCGGGTACGGCAGGGAATGAACTGATAGGAAAGACCGGCATACTCTGCCAGCTCTTTAAAATAATCCGGCAGGATGCCCTTTATCTCACCGTTTTCCATAAAGGAGTACGGCTCTCTTGTGGGGTCGCACAGCACACGGAGCGGCTCACTTTGGGCATTATACCAACGGACAAGAGCCTTCTCGTCCTCGGTCAGTTCCGGATTTTTATCATTGACGGAAGTATAGTAGCGGTTGAACAGCGTTGTTTTCCAGTCGCCCTCGGCGGCGTTCATTTCGTCTATGGCGGCGTTGATTTTGGCAAGTAGTGCAGTGTTGCCCTTTTTGACAATGGCATAAATCGGTTCGGGAGCAAATTTCTCAACGACGCGCTCATTCCGGGCATCCCGCATGGAGTTGGATACAAGCGCGTCCACCTGCCCGTCCCGCAGGGCCTTTTCCATGTCGACGACAAGGTCAAAGTAGACCGGCGTATAGGTAAAGCCTTTCTCCTTAGACAGTGTGTCAAAATCGTCGTTGCACATGTTTCCGTTCAAAAAGCCGACGCGCAAACCGTCATAGGTGGTGTAAACCTGCTCGATGACACTGGTGTTGTCGCTGCGCACCGTCAGCATACACTCGTTGTTGCCGATGGGGCGGGAAAAGTCGAATTTTTCTTCGCGTTCCGGCGTTTTGCGGGTCGCTGTGCCTATGTCGATCTCGCCGTTTTCCAGCATTTGCTGCATATTGCTCCAGCCCTTGTCGTAGCCGATATACTCGTACTCGACGTCCCAATACCGCGCCATCAGGCGGAGAAAATCATAGCCGTAGCCGCTTTTTCTGCCGTCCTCATCCATCATGTGGTAACCGTCCATTGCAAAAAAACCGACTCTGACCGTATCCCGCGGGGTCTCTGCGGTGTATTCCGCCCTGGCGGCAAGCGGGTACAGCCCTGCTATGCAGACCAGCGCAAGCAAAAACACGGCTGCTTTGTAAAAGACTGTTTTTACGCTTGCTGTACGCACCGCGCAGCAACGATAACTTCTCTGTATACGATTGCTGTACATAAGACTTCCGACTCCCGATTTGTCGTTCCTATTTCTGAGAGCCGTTTTGCATCCGGCTTTTGGAAAGCCCTATGCAAAATACGGCTATGCCTAATATAATTTTACCATGGGGCACATTTTCAGTCAATAGCGGCTGCAACGCATCGTTTCAATATTTTACGCTTCATTTTACGTTTCATTTTACGTTGCGCGGCGCTCTCGGACGGAACGGTTTATTATATATTCAAACTGTCGAAAAACTCTTGTAAGGGCGAGCATTGCTCACCCGTGCCCGTTTTCCTTGTAAGAAAACTGTCCCGGAAAATATGTTGCCGCGGTAAGTTGACGGGCGACCAATGGTCGCCCCTACACACGCAATAAGGCAAAAATGCAATTTTTTGACGGTCTGATATACTATATAAGGTCTACTGCAACACACTGCAAAAGGCAGCCCCCCATAGTTCGCTAAAGTTACATTTAGCGAACTTGTACATTTCTCTTTTACGGGAGACTTTTGCTTCCCGATGCCCCCTGCTCCCGTCATCTCGTTCTCCCTGCCGATGACTTTTATTTCCGCTTTACATGGGCAGTGCAACGGTAAATACGGTTCCTGCCCCTTCTGCCGGCTCATCCTGTACTGTACCGCCGTGCAGTGCTGCAATTTCCCGCACCAACGCCAAACCCAGTCCTGCGCCGCCCATTTCGCGGCTTCTGGATTTGTCCACACGGAAAAACGGTTCAAAGATGCTGGTTCTGTATTCATCGGGAATACCGCAGCCGGTATCTGCAACGCGCAGTATTGCTTTGCCGTTTGACCTGCTGATCGTAATCTGCACAGAACCGCCCGGCTGATTGTACTTGATTGCATTTTCCACAAGGTTGAACAGCATACGGTAAATCAGGGCATCGCTTCCGATAATATGAATATCCTCACATTCCTGATGCAAGGTGATCTGCTTTTTCTGGGCCAGCGGCGTCAGATCCGTCACAATTTCATCTGCCAGCGGCGCAAGCTCAATGCAGTCATCCCGCGGAACGGCCTGCAAATTGCTCATTTCCAGCAGGGTCCGTACAAGCGCCGATAAACGGGCTATCTGCTCTGTCTGAAAGTGTACCAGCTCTGCGGTTTCCGCGTCCGTATTCATGTG
>ULWS01034602.1_pt1 | contig 22332 bp, 25 predicted proteins | sample 1960591 | NCBI WGS metagenome assembly ULWS01 (sample SAMEA4835818, study PRJEB28245) | human gut metagenome | biome: gut microbiome; material: fecal sample | place: Denmark | collected 2008
TATATAGCGATAAATAGCGATATATAGCGGTTTATAGAAAGATAGAGATTAGAATAAAAATGGTGATGATTTCCTTCAAGGTTCACAGGTCAGTGTGTTCAAAAAAATAGTAACAGGTAACCGCATCAAGGCAGAACGCAAAGGACAAGACCCGTTTGAGTTCAACCCGTTCATTAAACTGTTATTCAGTGCCAATGATATTCCCCGTATGAAGGACAAGACTGGGGCGGTACTTAGGCGTTTGGTCATCATCCCGTTCAATGCCACATTCAGCAAGGATGCACCTGATTATGACCCATTCATCAAGTACAAACTGATTCAACAGGAAAGCGTTGAATATTTCATCAGGCTTGGCGTGGAAGGTCTGAAAAGAATTATCATCAATGACGGATTCACCAAGTCAGACAAGGTTCAGAACCAGTTGACAGAGTATGAAGAAGAAAACAACCCTATCCTTGCATTTATCAATGACACCGGGGTTGACATGATAGAAAATGAATCAACCGCTGATGTGTATAAGCGGTATCAGGTTTTTTGTGCAGACAATGCAATGCAGCCAATGTCAAATATTGTATTCAGTAAGCAGATCAATAAAAGGCTTGGGTTCAGAGTAATTCAGAAAAAAGTGAACAATAAAAATTGTAAGATATTTGTTTCATAGCAGAAAGGAAGGTGATTGAATGTGTCAGAAAAATTGCAAATACTGGAACTTTTTGGTGGCATAGGGTCACCAAGGGTTGCTCTTAGAAATATAGGTGTTTCAGTAAAATCTATTGATTATGTGGAAATTGATGAAAAGGCGGTCAGGTCATACAATGCAATGTTTGAACAGGAATCAGCATATTCACCGCAGACAGTAGTGGGGTGGAATCTTCAACCTGATATTCTGATTCACGGGTCACCGTGTCAGGATTTTAGCATTGCGGGGCATCAGGGAAAAGCAACGGCAGCAGACGGAAGAATAAACAAAGGAAAAGGTGCTGATGAAGGTTCAGGGACAAGATCATCCCTGATGTGGGAAACGGTACATATTATTGAACAGATGGGTGAGTGGAAGCCGACTGTTGTGATATGGGAAAACGTAAAGAATGTTTTATCAAAGCACATGGTTCACAACTTCAACCGTTACCTGTCATATATGGAAAAGTTGGGTTATTCCAATAATTACAAAGTGTTGGACTGCCGTGATTATGGAATACCACAGGCACGGGAACGGTGTTTCACAGTATCAATTCTTGGTGACAATGCTTTTGATTTTGAACTGATGGAAAAAAGACCCATGAAGAACATTTCAAATTTTCTTGAATATGGTGATGTTCCTGATTGCTACTTGGTGACACAGCCAAGTGTTTATTCAGTGATTGGTAAGAAAGGAATCAGAAGGGCAACCATAATCAAAGATTATGTAAATACTATCACAACAAGACAGGATAGGACACCCGCACAGGTCATTGATCTTGGTGGTGGAAAATACAGATATTTGACAGAACTGGAATGTTGGCGGTTGATGGGATATTCGGATGATGATTTTTATGCAGCAGAGGCAACTTGCAGAGTTGAACCGGAAAAAATGAACAGAACCTTATATCATCAGGCGGGTAATTCCATACCCGTACCGATATTTGAAAGTATGTTCAGTGCAATGCTGAACAGTGGGATTATAAGAAAGGAAGGTATCAATTAGTGAAAGGTGGAAGAAATCAGAAAGGATATGCAGACCCAACGGCAACGATTGCCGTTGGTAGAGTAGCAAAGGAAGAACATGAACAGGTTGAATGTGAAGCAGCAGACAAACGTGCCTATGATCTGATTAAGGTTTTGAAGTACATCATCAAAGGTGCGGGGTTTGAACTGACTGAACGTGTTCAGGTAAAAGATACCAAGACGGGAAGGGTTTACAGATGAATGAAATATTTACAGGTACATTTGATAGGTGGAAATGGTTTCCACAAATGAAACCTTGGGAACTGGAAGTAATGAGTTCCAACAAAAAGGTTCAGAGAATGAAAGACAGGCAAGATAGAAAGGTGAGGTTAAGAAATTATGGAAAATAAGATTTTGGAATTATTGGAACAGAAGGGCAGCGTGTCAATGAATGATGATATTTTCCCATTGGTGGAAAAAGAATTTGAAGGTCAGGTGATTGGTGCAGAACTTTATGAACTTGCACACCAATACATATTACAGTTGTTGTATGGGGTGCATACTGCCGGGGTTGCCGTGATTGCTGTTCCTAAGTTTGCAGCGGGTCAGCAGTTTGGTCAGATGGTTGTTGCTGATGTGATTTATACAAAGGTGAATGATACACCGTATGATTTTATGCAGTAGTTGCGGTTGGTAACTGTTGGTAACGGTTCACGGTAACTGTTGAAAGTCTTTATTTATGCGGTTTGTAACGGTAGTAACGGTTAAATGTAATTTTCTTATTATTTTTATATAAAGTATTTTTTATGTATTTATAAAAAGTAAAAATATAGAGTATAAGGGTTTAACCGTTACCGTTACCAACAGTTACCGTCAGTATTTACAAGGCTTTCAAGGTATTTTTTGCCAATTTTCAACCGTTACCCAACCGATACCAAGGAAAGGATAGGTGAAAGTGATGAATAATAAGAAATTGACTGCACAGCGGTACTTAGAGCAGATACAGGAATTTGATATTTATATCAATCAGGACTTAGAACGCCTTGAAGAAATGAAAGTCAATGCTTGCAGTACAGGGGCAATAGATTATTCCAAGGATAGAGTGCAGACAAGTCCGTCAGGTGATACACTTTGCAAACAGGTAACAAATTATGTTGCTTTCAATGATAAAATCAATGCAGAAATTGACAGTTTTGCAGATGCTAAAGAACAGATCATCAAAGAAATCAGAGGTTTGCGTGATAAAAATTATGTTCAGGTGTTGTATAAAGTGTATGTTCAGTACAAGACAGTGAAACAGGCATCAAAGGAAATGAAAAAGTGCTATAATTACACGGTTGAACTGCATAACAAGGCACTTGCAGCGTTTGAAAAAACTTATCAAAACTTACATTATTTGATGTAATCGGTTATAATCTGACGATTGACAAACGGGTACAAGACAATTATGATAAACTTGCAAAAACTGGGTTGCAGATAATTCTTATGAATTATCTGCAATTTATTTTTTACTGCCGATATTTGCACCCTGAAATGTAATGTTTCAGGGATTTTTTATTGCAAAAATACATGAAAGGGGTGTTGTTTGATGGCAAAAACGGCAAAATTAACTGAAAAACAGCAGCGTTTTGTTGAAGAATACCTGATTGACCTGAACGCAACACAAGCAGCCATTCGTGCGGGTTATTCGGCAAAAACAGCAGATCAGCAAGGTTCAAGGATGTTGGCAAATGTCAAGGTTCAACAGGCAATTAGTGTTGCAATGGCAGAACGCAGCAAAAGAACAGGAATCAATCAGGACAGGGTTGTTTTAGAACTTGCCCGCATTGCTTTTGTGAAGATGACAGACCTTGTTGATAGTCACGGAAGAATCAAAGACAATGCAACTGATGATGACCTTGCCTGTATTGAATCCGTGAAATATAAACAGTCTGAATCAGAAACCGGGTCAAGCGTTGAAAGGGAAGTGAAGATTTCACCAAAACTGAAAGCACTTGAATTGCTTGGTAAGCATTTGGGTATGTGGAATGACAAGATTGATGTGAATATCACACAGCCTATTGTTATCACTGGTGAAGATGCCCTTGAAGATTAGGCGGTGATCGTCTATGGTCAAGAACAGAATATCTTCACAATATGTTTTTGGGTATCAGAAGTTTATCCTGTACCCGGAAGATTACAAGGCTACAAAGTCCGGCAAAAAGAAAGTGCTGCTGCCTGAACTGGTTGGTAAGGGTTACGGTACTTTTTGGCGTTGGAAAGGTAGATATAGGGTATGCAAGGGCAGCCGTGCATCCAAGAAATCAAAAACAACTGCCCTTTGGTACATCACCAATATGATGAAGTACCCACAAGCAAATACCCTTGTGGTCAGAAAGACTTTCAGAACCCTGAAAGATTCCTGTTTCACAGAATTGAAGTGGGCGATTCACCGCCTTGGCGTTGATGCCTTTTGGGAAATCAAAGAATCACCACTTGAAATGACTTACAAACCGACAGGTCAAAAGATTTATTTCAGGGGACTGGATGACCCCCTGAAAGTAACATCAATAACCGTTGATATTGGCTGTTTGTGTTGGATGTGGATTGAAGAAGCGTATGAGATCAGTTCAGAAGATGATTTCAATATGCTTGATGAATCAATCCGTGGTGCTGTTCCTGACGGTTCAGGACTATTCAAGCAAATAACCCTTACACTGAATCCGTGGAATGAACACCACTGGATAAAGAAGCGGTTTTTTGATAGCACAGATGATGAAACCCTTGCAATGACCACCAATTACAAGTGCAATGAATGGTTGGATAAGGCAGACTTAAAAGTCTTTGAAACCATGAAGAAGCAAAACCCAAGGCGTTACAAAGTGGCGGGTCTTGGTGATTGGGGTATTGTAGACGGTCTTGTCTATGAAAATTGGGAAGAAAAGGCGTTCAGTGTTGATGAAGTCAAGAAGATTGCCGGGGTCAAGTCTGTATTCGGTCTTGACTTTGGTTATACAAATGACCCGTCAGCACTGTTTTGTGGTCTGATAGATCAGTCAAGCAAGACCATTTGGGTCTTTGATGAAATGTATCAGCCGGGCATGAGTAATGAAGCCATTGCCGAACAGGTTCAGCGGATGGGATATGTGAAAGAGAAGATCACAGCCGATTCAGCAGAACCAAAGAGCATTGACCGCTTGCGTGAACTGGGTCTGAAAGGAATCAGGAAAGCAAGGAAGGGCAAGGACAGCATCAACAACGGCATTGACTTCATTCAGGACTATCACATTATCATTCACCCAAGATGCGTGAATTTCATCACAGAGATCAGCAACTATCAATGGGACAAGGATGCCAAGACAGGCAAGAAACTGAACCGTCCTATTGATGATTTCAACCACCTGATGGATGCAATGCGTTATGCGATTGAACAGATGGCAAAAGGTGATGCCTTTAGTTTTGATTAAGCAATTACCGGGTAGAATACACGGTGTCAGCAGCCGTTTCTTTTTGGACGGTAGGAAAAGGCTGTCAAATGCTTACTCCGGGGCGGTTGCAATCGGTGACCGCCTATGACACCTGTATAACTACTTTTTAAGATATTAGAAACAAATTAGTAACACATACCCTTGGAAACATAGTGTTTTCAGGGGTTTTGATTTTATTATGCAATGAAAGGGGTGAATTGAACCGTGTTCAGTTCCTTAATAAACACACTGACATTGAAGGTTTCCAACTTTATACTGGACGGTGCAAGGTCAAGGATGACTGACAAGGAATTTCTTGAAAAAGAAATTATGAAATGGAAAACGTCACCCCACCGCATCATGCAAATTAAGGGTTCACTGTATTATGACAATGAACACGATATTTTGAAGCGGAAACGTACAATGATAGGTGAGGATGGCAAGTTACAGGTTGTTGAGAACTTGCCGAACAACAGGGTCATTGATAACCAGTATGCAAAAATGGTCAATCAGAAAGCAAATTATCTGTTCGGTCAGCCTTTTGCAGTAAGTGGTGATAATGACCAGTATGTTGAACTGCTGAAAAAAGTGTTTAATAAGCGGTTTATGAAAACCATAAAAAACAGTGGTAAGGCAGCATACAACGGGGGAATCTGTTGGTTATATCCGTATTATGACAATGAAGGTCATTTCACTTTCAGGCTATTCCCCGGCTATGAGATTTTGCCGTTTTGGAAAGACAACGATCATACAATGCTTGACTTTGCAGTCAGGCTTTACTTGGTGATTGGATATGAGGGAACAACCCCAACCATCATTGAAAAGGTTGAAGTGTATGATGTTGATGGTGTTCACAGGTTCATTCTTGACCACGGCACACTTATCCCTGATCTGACAAACAACGGTGAAGCCGATTGTTACCATGTTACCATGACGGATGCAACCGGGAAGGTGACAGGGTTCAACTGGCAGCGTGTTCCCCTGATTCCATTGAAAGCCAATGAACAGGAAACACCATTGCTGAAAAGGGTCAAGTCTTTACAGGACGGTATCAATGTGATGCTGTCTGATTTTGAAAACAATATGCAAGAAGATGCCCGGAACACCATTTTGGTATTGAAGAACTATGACGGTACTAATTTGGGTGAGTTCAGAAAGAATCTTGCAACATATGGTGCAGTAAAAGTCAGATATGATGGTGATACCAAGGGCGGTGTTGAAACCCTTGAAATCACAGTCAATGCGGATAACTACAAGGCTATTGTGGAAATCTTCAAGAAAGCCTTAATTGAGAACGCAATGGGTTATGATGCCAAGGATGACAGACTTTCCGGCAACCCTAATCAGATGAACATTCAGTCAATGTATTCTGATATTGACATTGATGCAAATGATACAGAAACAGAATATCAGGCAGCCTTTGAAGAAATCCTTTGGTTTGTGAATTGCCATTTTGCCAATACAGGACAAGGGAACTTTGAAGGTGAAGAAGTAGACATCATATTCAACCGTGACATTCTTATCAATGAATCAGAAGCCATTGATAACTGTCAGAAATCTGTTGGTATTCTTTCTGATGAAACAATCATCAGTCAGCACCCTTGGGTGGATGACCCACAGGCAGAACTTGAACGCCTGAAAAAGCAGAAGGAAGAAGCACAGAAAGAAATGCTTGCACAATATGACCCGTTTGGTACACAGAATGATGACCCTGACAACAAAGGTGACCCAAACAAGGGAAGTCAGGGCGGTGAAGTAGATGAATAACGGTGAATACTGGCAGAAGCGTTTTGAACTGCTTGAACAGGCAGCACACCAACAGGGGGTTCAATGTTATGCGGACATTGAAAAACAGTACCGACAGGCACAGAAGCAACTTGAAGGTCAGATTGCTGCATGGTATCAGCGTTTTGCATCTAACAATGGGGTAACCCTTGCAGAAGCAAAGCGGATGTTGAACGCAAAGGAACTTGCTGAACTGAAATGGGATGTGAACCAATACATTCAGTACGGTCAGGAAAATGCGATCAACGGCACTTGGGTCAAGCAGCTTGAAAATGCATCTGCAAGATTCCATATCAGCAGACTTGAAGCCTTGAAGTTGCAGACCCAACAGAGCATTGAAGTCATGTTTGGAAACCAACTTGACAGCATTGACAGCACAATGCGGAATGTTTACAAGTCCGGCTATTATCACACAGCCTATGAGATTCAGAAGGGTGTGGGTGTTGGTTGGGACTTTTCCGCACTGGATGACAAGCAGATCAGCAAGGTCATCAACAAGCCTTGGGCAGTTGACGGCAAGAATTTCAGTGAAAGGATATGGGGCAACCGTCAGAAGTTGGTCAATGAATTGAACAACACCCTGACACAGAACATCATCTTGGGAAAAGACCCGCAGAAAGCCATTGATGAAATTGCCCGGAAGATGAACACTTCCAAGACCAACGCCGGGCGGTTGGTAATGACAGAAGAAGCCTTTTTCAGTTCCGCAGCACAGAAGGATTGTTTTGATGAACTTGATGTTGAACAGTTTGAGATTGTGGCAACACTGGATTCCCATACTTCGGATATATGCCGGGGTATGGATGGCAAGCATTTCCCTATGTCTGAATGGAAGGTTGGTGTGACTGCACCGCCGTTTCATGTTCATTGCCGTTCAACCACAGTACCATATTTTGATGATGAATTTGATGCTGTTGGTGAACGTGCTGCACGGGATGAAGAAACAGGCAAGACCTACTTTGTACCGGGCAATATGACCTATAAGGAATGGGAAAAGTCATTTGTCAACGGTGGTGATAAGTCAGGTTTGCAAGAAACATCACCTGATGATACAATTAAAGCAAAGGAAGAAATCAAACAGGTTGCGGAAGAATTAAAGATTGACAATTTCCCGGATGCTTTCAAGGCAAAAGGTGAATTGAAAAATACACAAGCACTTGTGGACTATATAAACGGGTTGGAAGGTGCAGATGCAAATGTGGTTGCCCTGTATAATAGCATGGCAAAATTGGAAACCATAGAAAACAATGGTATTCCGTTCAAAATATCACACGGTAAAAATCATGCTGTTTCAACTTCAACATATACATTGACCGGGAATTTGGCTGATGTAAAATTGACTATTCCAAAATTACAAGGTGAAAATCTTGCCGGACAGGTAAACACCACATTGCATGAAGAAATGCACCTGATGGATTTGTACGGTAGAAAAGACCCGTCAAAAAGTGGTAATTGGTTCAGCACAAGCAGAACAGCACTGATGGATGTATTCAAAAGTACATCAGATTCAATCAGTGATGAAGTTGCAGACCTATTTGCTGAACATAAAAAAGAGTACAGAAGGGTTCGGGATGAAGTAAATGCAAAATATCAGAATTTGATTTCTGAACTGAATAATTCAGTGATGGATAAAACCTTCCAAGGTTCACTTGCTGATTATAAGAAACAGTACAATAAACTGGTATCAGCCATGAATGATGAACGTGATTATATGGCAAGAAACATCATGGGTGGTGGAATAGGAAATCTTGAAGATATTTATGATGCACTGTCAGGTGGTGTATTCAGAGATAAAGGAACAGTCATGTATGGTCATGGGTCATCTTATTACAGAAGCCAAGAAAGCCGGGTGCATGAAACAATAGCAAATTACGCAGCATTGAGTATAACAAGACCTGATTTGATTGAACTGCTGAAAGCAGATAAGCCGGATTTGGTTGCAGAATTGGATGCGACTATTGTTGAACTTTTGAAGAAAGTGGGTGATGGATGATGAAAAATGAATTGATTGAAAAAAGCATAAAAGTCAGACAGTTGTTTTCAGAAGTCGATTTCCCACCTACAATGATACAATTTTTTGATTTAGACAGTGATGAACTACTGGATGAAAAGATTAGAGTGTTGACGGCGTTAAAAGATGGAAAGCAGATTGCAGATATTCCAAACTTTTATGATATTTTGGAATTATACCCCAAAAACGGGGAACATTGGGACTAAAAAGCACGGTCAAATAGCCGTGCTTTTTTCATACCTTAACAAGTTATCAATAGACCTGTAATAATTGTTATATGGCGGTTATATGAGGTCAGAAAGGGGGATAAAAGGCACATGAAAACGTACACAATGAGAAAGGCATGGTGATCCTGATTATCTCCCGGCTACTGGGTCAAGTAGCACATAGAAAAGGCATCCGGCAACGGGTGTCTTTTTTCTTGCGGGTTGTCAAGCGTAAACCGAACAAAACCAATCAATCATGTGGGAGTAACCCCGTATAAAAACGTATTTGAAAGGATGGTATAGAAATGACAAGAAAACAGTTAGAGGATTTAGGACTTACCAAGGAACAGGCTGATTCAGTAATGAAAATCAATGGTGATGACATTGAGAACGCAAAGGGTACTGCTTCAACAGAAATCAAGAACTTGCAGACAGAGGTTGAAGGACTGAAAACACAGGTCGGTGACCGTGACAAGCAGTTAGAAACCCTGAAAGCATCTGCCGGAGACAACGCTGATCTGAAAAAGAAGATTGAGGACTTACAGACTGAAAATGCCACTGCCAAGGCAACCCATGAATCTGAACTGAACCAGTTGAAAATTGATTTTGCTGTTGAAAAAGCACTGACAGGTGCAAAGGCAAAAAACATCACCGCAGTCAAGGCACTTTTAGACCTGAAGGATGCCAAGTTTGACAAGGAAGGAAATGTCAAGGGATTGGCTGAACAGATCGAAAAACTGACCAGTGATGAAGGTACTAAGTTCCTGTTTGAAGCACAGAAACAGCAGCAGAATTTCAAAGGTTTTCAGCCGGGGGCATCCGCACAACAGAAACCGGGTGCAGAAGTTGACACTTCAAAAATGAACTATGATGAATTATGTGCCTATTTAGCAGAAAATCCTGATGCTAACTTAGGTGAGTAAAAGAAAGGACAGGTGAAAATTTATGCCAAACGATAAGTTTGATTCTAAGAGTTTTAACCCACAGGCTTTCAAGTATATGGTTGGTAGAGTGCCGAACCTTCATATGCATGAGATCAAGAAGTCAAAAGCACTGGCGGGTAACCCTGACATTAAGGCAACCCTTGGTGGTAGTCAGGGTGGTACAGGTTACGCAAGAATTGCAATGCGTGGTCTGTTAGATGGTGATGCAGTCAATTATGACGGTCAGACTGATATTACTGCAACCAGTACCAAGACCTTTGAACAGGGTGTTGTTGCTGTTGGTCGTGCTAAAGCATGGCTTGAAAAGGATTTTTCCTATGACATTACAGGCGGTGTTGATTTCATGCAGAATATCGCAGATCAGGTTGGTGAGTATTGGGACGGTGTAGATCAGGACACTATTGTTGCAATTCTTGAAGGTGTATTTTCTATGACTGGAACAAAGAACAAAGAATTTGTTGATGCTCACACCTATGATGTAACAGAGAAGATTGAGGGTAAAATGTCTGCAACTACTCTGAACAGTGCAACCAATAAGGCGTGTGGTGCTAACAAGAAGAAGTTCACACTGGTGTTCATGCACAGTGATGTTGCAACTAACCTTGAAAACCTGAACCTTGTAGCACACCTGAAATACACTGATTCACAGGGTATGCAGCGTGAACTTGACCTTTACACTTGGAACGGTAAGTTGGTAGTCATTGATGACGATATGCCGACTACTGAACAGGAAGGTTTTTATATCAAGGCAAAGTCAACTGATGAAGGTGCTTTACAGGTTGTATCTGATTCTGAAAGTACAATCACAGAAGGTAAGCAGATCAAAGCTGCTGATGTTACCCCGGTAGCAGACAGTTATGAATCACCAAAGGTTGGTGATTATGTAGTATTTATTGATGCGTTTACAGAGTATACAACTTATGTACTCGGTAACGGTTCAATCGGTTATGAAGATTTAGGGGTAAAAGTACCTTATGAAATGAATCGTAACCCTGAAAAGAATGGTGGTCAGGACACACTTTATACAAGACAGAGAAAGGTCTTTGCACCTTTTGGTATTTCTTATGAGAAGAAGTCACAGGCTACGTCATCCCCTACCAATGAGGAATTAAAGAAGGGTGAGAACTGGACACTGGTACATTCCGGGGAAACTACGGAAAGCAAGCGTTCATATATCAATCATAAGGCAGTACCTATTGCCCGTATCATTTCCCGTGGATAATTTCTGATCTGAAAGGGTGGTTGCAATGTTTGATACTGATACAGTAAAAGAACGGTTGAAATCATTCGGTTATGAGGTCAAGGCAGATGATGAATTTGCCTTGACCTTTTGCGTTGAGAAAGTACGCAGCACAATCAAGAATGAAATCAACTGGAATGATGTGCCGGAAGGACTGGAACATATTGCCGTTGATATGGCGGTGGGTGAATTTCTTCTTTCCAAGAAAACCTTTGCACCTGATGACCTCACCGGGTTTGATTTAGAATATGCTGTTAAGCAGATTCAGACGGGGGACACCAACACGGTTTTTGCGACTGGTGAAGGTTCAATGACCCCTGAACAAAGACTGACTTCTTTCATCAATTACCTTTTATCCTATGGAAAGGCTGAATTTAATTCATTTAGGCGTATCAGATGGTAAAACAGATTCAGGCAGCACAAAAGGCTGCAAGGAAAGCCATTGAAGCAACCTATTTTGGTACTTTGACGGTGACAGAACTGCAAAAGGTAAAAAATGAGAAGTCAAAACTTATGGAAGAATCAGAGGTTGTGGTCTTACAAGACCAACCGTGCAGATTATCTTTTGAAAAACTGCAAACAGCAATTCAGTCAGAATCAGCAGCAACGATCACACAAAGCACAAAGTTGTTTGTTTCCCCGGATGTAACCATCAAAGCGGGGTCAAAACTGACAGTAACACAGGACAATGTGATCACGGACTACACCCGCAGCGGTGTCCCTTCCACATATCCAACGCATCAGGAAATTACACTTGAACTGTTCAAGGAATATGCATAAATGGGTAGAATGGGAAGATTTGACTGCAAAGGTCTGAAAGATTTTCAGCAGCAGTTGGGAAAGTTGCAAAATCCTGATGACTTTGTGGAATCGTGTGCAAAAGAACTTGCTGCCCGGTTGCTTCGCATGGTGGTCAAAAGAACACCTGTCGGACAGTACCCGGCAAGTTCAGGAAAAAAGGGCGGTACATTAAGGCGTGGTTGGACTGGTGAAAAACGTGCATCAGCACAAGGGTATGCAGACAGCCTGACGGTGAACCATTTTGGTGACACCTATGTCATTGAAATTGTGAACCCGGTTGAATACGCATCCTATGTTGAGTACGGACACAGGACAGCCAATCATTCAGGATGGGTCAAGGGTCAGTTTATGATGACCATATCTGAACAGGAATTACAGAAAATTGCCCCAAAGGTGCTTGAAAACAAAATCAAGAAATATTTAGGGGGACTTGGTAAATGATAAATTCAATAGTTGAAGCAATCAGTTGTTCCCTGAACAAAGAATTTGGGGATGATTATGAAATCCACAATGAAGAAATTAAGCAAGGTTTGAAAGAGCCTTGTTTTTTTATTGCTTGCTTGAACCCAAACAACAACCTTTTCCTTGGCAAACGGTATGAACGTACCAATCAGTTCTGCATCCAGTATTTCCCACAGTCTGCAAAGAAGCAGCGGGAATGTGCTGATGTGGCTGAAAGAATGTATGACTGTTTGGAGTATATCACAACAGACGGTGATACCAAGCCAATCAGGGGTTCAAAAATGAATCATCAGGTGGTTGACGGTGTTCTGAATTTTTTTGTCAATTATGACTTTTTCACGGTCAAGACGGAAGATCAGACACCAATGGAAACTATGACGGCAAGCACGGATGTGAAGGAAGGTGGTTGATTATGGCAGCAAAAAAGACAACAACGGGAACTGCTGCAAGGTCTGAACAGACTGAACCAATGTTCAGCAAGGAACAGATTCTTGCATCTGCCCGTTTTGCAAACAGAAGGGACTTGGTGGATGCCCTTCTTGATGAAGATAAAAGTTACACCATGAAAACCGTTGACAATTTAGTTGAAAAATACATGAAAGGACAGGTGAAATAGTATGGCTTTAGGTGGTGGTACATTTACCTCACAGAACAAAGAACTTCCCGGTGCTTATATCAACTTTGTATCGGCTGCATCCGCATCTGCTGCACTGTCTGATAGAGGTATTGCAACAATGCCCCTTGAACTTGACTGGGGTGTTGAAGGGGAAGTTTTTGAAGTAACCAATGAAGATTTTCAGAAGAACAGCCTGAAACTTTTTGGTTATGCCTTTGACAGTCCTAAGATGCTTGGTCTTAATGATCTGTTCATGGGTGCAAAGACCTTATACGCATATCGTCTGAATGGTGGTGGAGATAAGGCAGCGAACACATACGCAACTGCAAAGTATTGTGGTGTGCGTGGTAACGATTTGAAGATCGTGATTCAGAAAAATGCAGATGATGCAAGCAAGTATGATGTTACAACCTACTTCGGTACAGTCAAGGTTGACACACAGACGGTTGCCAAGGCTGCCGATCTTGTGGCAAACGATTATGTAACATTCAAGGCTGCTGATCTTGCTGTTACTGCCGGAACCCCTTTAACTGGTGGTACAAATGGCACGGTTGACGGCACAGCACATCAGGCTTACTTGGATAAAATCGAATCATACACCTACAACACTATGGGCGTTGTGGTTACTGATGATATTACCAAGAAGTTATATGTGGCTTTCAACAAGCGTTTGCGTGATGAACTTGGTATCAAGTTCCAGTTGGTTGTTTATAACCTGTCTGCTGATTATATGGGCGTTATCAGTGTGAAGAACAAGGTAACAGATACAGGATGGTCAGAAGCAGCACTTGTGTACTGGGTAACTGGTGCAGAAAGCGGTTGTGCGGTCAATAAGTCTTGTCAGAACAAGAAATATGACGGCGGTTTCACCGTTGATACCAATTACACACAGAATGAGTTAAAAGCAGCAATCAAGGCGGGTGAGTTCACTTTTCATAAGGTCAACGGCGTTGTCCGTGTGCTTGAAGATATTAACTCTATGGTGACCACTTCGGACACTTGCGGGGATGTATTCAAGGACAATCAGACGATCAGAGTTATTGACCAGTTAGGAAATGATGATGCAGTTCTTTTCAACACTAAGTATCTTGGTGTTGTTCCAAACAATGCATCAGGCAGAACTTCCCTTTGGTCTGACTTGGTGAAAATCCGTACACAGTTACAGGAACTTGGTGCTATTGAAGGGTTCACTGATTCTGATGTTACGGTTGCACAGGGCGATTCCAAAAAGGCGGTTGTGATTACATCAGCAATCACCGTTGTGAACGCTATGGGTAAACTCTATGAAACAGTTACGGTTGCGTAAGAAAGGGGTGAAATAAAATGCCGAATGTAACAATGAAAGCAAGGGACACTATTGCAGCAAAACTTGCTGAATGTTTTATCACAATCGGAAGTAGAAGATACAACTTCATGCAGATGATTGATATGGAAGCAAAGGTTGAGAAAACCAAGACTACTGTTCCCCGCCTTGGTGCAATCATGGCGGGTCATAAGTCATGTGGTATGGAAGGTACTTTTTCCGGCACGGCACACTATAACCAGTCAGTTCTTCGTCAGGCATTGCTTGACTATAAGAACACTGGTGAGGATGTGTATTTTGAAATGCAGATCACCAATGATGACCCAACCAGTGATGCGGGCAGACAGACGATCATTTTCTATGACTGCAACACTGACGGCGGTGTGTTAGCAAAATTTGATGCTGACGGGGAATACCTTGATGAAGAGATTGAAGGAACATTTGAGGACTTCTCAATGCCTGAATCTTTTGCAAACCTCACGGGTTTTCTTACTAACTAAGTAACAGAACCCCTTGTGTGGCTTTTATATAAGGTCATATAAGGGGTTTTTTCTATTCTTTGATAAACAGAAGGGAGAACAACAAAATGTCAAAATTCAGTCGATTTATGAAAGCGAACAAAATCGCAAAGCCAAATGAAAAATATGCACCTACAACCACATTACAGGATGAAAACGGTAAACCGCTGGAATGGGAGTTCAAACAGATTACTTCCAAGGAAAATGAAGCGTTGCGTGATTCCTGTACCATTGAAGTCCCGGTTAAGGGTAAGCCGAACCTTTACAGACCGAAAGTAAAAACTGCTGAATACCTTGCAAAGATGATTGTGGCATCCACTGTATACCCTGACCTTTACGATAAGGAATTACAGGATTCATACGGTGTTATGACCCCGGAAGAACTTCTTTATGCAATGGTTGACAATGCCGGAGAATATCAGGACTTCACAGTGTGGATGCAGAAGTTTCAGGGATTTACCAAGAACCTTGATGACAAGGTGGATGAAGCAAAAAACTAATTGAAGAAGGGGATGGTGAAGCAAATTATGCTTACTATGCCCTTCTAAAACTTCACATTCTTCCATCAGTGTTCTTGGATATGGATGAACAGGAAAAAGCCTTTGTGATTGCTTCAATCGAGTTGAAAGCAGAGCATGACAAGAAGGAAAAGAAAAAGGCAGAAGCAAGGGCAAAGAAAAAACACTAAGAAAGGACGGTGAAACAGGTGTCATCTATTCAGACAGGTATTGAACTTAATGACCAATTCAGCGGAGTGTTGAACAACATCATCAGTTCAGTGAACCTTGCCGTGTCTGCAATGTATGATATGCAGCAGTCAATGAACACTGACATTGATACAAGCAGCCTTGAAGGGGCAAGGGATGAAATCAATCAGGCAACTGCTGCCATTGAAGCAATGAATCAAGCAGCAAGCCGACAGACCGCACCTGATATTGCATCGCCTGTTGTGGATGGGGGAAACGGTCAGGTTATAAACGTGGATGTAAACCCGGTACTTCCTGACCCTTTGGTTGAAAATCCTGAACCAATCAGACCTGAAATTCAGCCAAACGCACCGCCTGACCCTGAACCCGTAGAAATCCCGGTCACATGGAACACTGACGGGGTGGATGTGTTCACAGGAACAGGTGTTGAACGATTTCAGCAAGAAGTTCAGAGTGCAAACGATATGTTGAACACACTGAACACCACACAGGCAAGGATTTCACAGACCGCACAGGGAATGGATATACTGCCGGATGCAGCAGTTCAGGATATGAACACCATGCAACAGCGGTTATCTGCAATTCAGCAGCGGATTCAGCAGATTGAGAACAACCCGGTAAATGGTGGGGCAGACAATGCAAATGCAGAACTGGAACAGTTGCGTATGCAGTTGAATCAGGCTATTCAGGAACAAAATTCACTGAATCAGGCAATGCAGAATATGGATGTTTCTGCTGCCAATGATGCCTATTTACGTTTGTCACAGACTGTTGGCAACACAGAAAGGTACATCCGTGACAATGTGGATGAACAGGGGCGTTTCAATCAGGAAATTTCAGCCGGAACACAACAGGCAAATGAACTGACCAATACCATCAAGCGGGCGGTTGCAGCCTATGTCAGTATTCAGACAGTTGGGAAAGCACTGAACATTTCAGACGAACTTGTTCAGACAACATCCCGTTTGAACATGATGAATGACGGGGTTCAGACAACCGCTGAACTTGTCAACATGGTATATGCAGCAGCACAAGATGCAAGAGGTTCATTCAGTCAGATGGCTGATGTTGTTGCCCGTTTCGGTAACAACGCAAAGGATGCGTTCAGCAGTTCAGAAGAAGTTGTTGCTTTTGCTGATCTGATTCAAAAGCAGATGACGATTGCCGGGGCAAGCACCCAAGAAGCAGCAAACGCAGAATTGCAGTTATCACAGGCACTTGGTTCAGGTGTCCTTCGTGGTGATGAATTGAACAGTATCTTTGAACAAGCACCTAACCTGATTCAGAACATTGCGGACTATCTTGATGTTCCAATCGGTAAGATCAGGGAAATGGCAGCGGATGGGGAACTTTCCGCTGATGTAGTTAAGGCAGCAATCTTTTCTGCTGCTGATGACATTAACAGCAAATTCAATGAAATGCCTATGACTTGGGGGCAGATGTGGCAGTCAATGCAGAACACCGCACTGATTGCATTTCAGCCTGTTCTTCAAAGACTGAACGATTTAGCCAATAGTGAAGCATTTCAGACTTTCATTCAGGGTGCTATTGAAGCAATGGCAACCCTTGCGAATATCCTTCTGAATGTGTTTGATTTGGCGGTGTCAATCGGTACTTTCATAGGTGATAACTGGTCAATCATTGCACCTATCGTATACGGCATTGTGGCAGCACTCACAGCATACATTGCTATTTCTGCAATCGTGGCAGCAATTAACGGTGTCATGGCAATAGCAGAAGGTGTCAAGGCTGCTGCTCAAATGATGGCAACAGGTGCAACATTCGCAGAAACCGCAGCACAGCAAGGTCTTAACGCTGCATTGATGGCTTGTCCTTTAACTTGGATTATCATGCTGATTCTTGCGTTGATCGTGGTTATTTTTGCCGTATGTAATGCGATTGCAAAAATGACAGGTATTGCAAATTCAGGGTTCGGTGTGATTACTGGTGGTGTGAACGTGGTGATTCAGTTCTTCAAGAACTTGGGTCTAACAGTGGCAAACATTGCCTTGGGTATTGGAAACGCCATTGCAGCACTTGCATCCAATATGATGACGGCATTTCACAATGCAATCTGTTCTGTTCAGTCATGGTTTTACAACCTGTTAAGCACGGCACTTTCAGTCATTGAGGGTATTTGTTCAGCACTGAATAAGTTACCGTTTGTTGAATTTGACTATTCAGGCATTTCATCCGCAGCGGATGACTATGCAGCCAAAGCAAGTGAAGCAGCCGGAAACAAAGAAGATTACCAGTCAATCAGTGATGCGTTCAATGAAGGTTTTACAACCTTTGATGCATTTCAGGACGGTTGGGCATCAGATGCGTTCAATGCGGGTGCAGCATGGGGTGACGGTATTGCTGATAAGGTTTCAAACTTTAGTCTGTCGGATGTATTTGGTCAGACAGATATTCCTAATGTGGGTGATTACACATCAGGGTTCAATGATGCAATAGCAAATTCAGGCGTGGGTGACAGCATTGGAAACATTGACGATAACACAGGCAAAATCAAGGATTCTTTGGAAGTATCAGAAGAAGATTTGAAGTATTTGCGTGATATTGCAGAACAAGAAGCAATTAACAGATTCACAACCGCTGAAATCAATGTTGATATGTCAGGTATGCAGAACACAGTGAACAGCGGTGATGACATTGATGGTTTTATGACCAAACTGACAGATTCAGTCAATGAAGCGGTAGACAATATGACGGAAGGGGTGCATGAATAAATGGCAAGAAGCGGATATGATATGTATTTTGACAAATGCCTTTTTCCTGTCACCCCTGAAAAAATCAGTATCAAAATCAATGGTAATAACAAAACGGTCAACCTGATAAATGAAGGTGAAATCAATATCCTGAAAAAAGCCGGGTTGACCGACATTGAATTTGAAGCAGAAATCCCGCAAGTAAAACATCCTTATGCGGTGTATAAGAATGGTTTCAAAGAAGCGGGATATTTCTTTGATATTTTTGAAGGGTTGAAAACAGGCAAAAAGACATTCCAGTTCATTGTGTGCAGAAAGACCCCGGTGGGGAAAAAACTGCTGAACACGAACATGAAGGTATCTTTGGAAGATTACAAAATTTCAGAGGATGCCAAGAACGGGTTTGACTTCAAAGTCAAGTTCAATCTGAAACAGTACCGGGACTATGGAACAAAGACAGTCAACATCAAAATTGCTGCATCCAAGCCAAAGGCAAGTGCAGAGCCTAAGCGGGAAACCAACAATTCACCCGCCCCGGCAGCAGCACAGACCTATACGGTTGTGCGTGGTGATTGCCTATGGAAAATAGCTAAACGGTTTTATGGCAGCGGTGCAAAATACACCGTGATCTACAACGCAAACAGGGGTGTCATTGGTGGCAACCCTAACTTAATCTATCCGGGACAGGTTTTGACCATTCCGGCAGCATAAGAAAGGGGTGTTGTTCAATGTATGTTGAACTACTGGTTGGGAATGAATCAGGAACAAAAGTATATCAGCCTGTTGTTCAGGAAGGTATTGAATGGTCAACAGAAAGAAAAAACACCCCCGGTAAACTGGTTTTCAAAGTCCTGTATGACAACATTCTTGATTTTTCAGAAGGTAGTCCAGTCAGGATGAAGGTGGACGGTGACAATGTATTCTTTGGTTTTGTGTTCAAGCAGCAGAGAACCAAGGACAAAATCATTACTGTCACCGCCTACGATCAGTTGAGGTACTTAAAAAATAAAGATACCAAGGTCTATGAAGGAAAGACGGCAAATCAATTTGTGAAAATGATTGCAGATGATTATGCCCTGAACCTTGGCACACTGGATGATACCGGGTATGTCATTGAATCAAGGGTTGAAGAAAATACTTCACTGTTTGAAATGATAGCAAATGCCCTTGACCTGACACTGACCAATACCGGGGAAATGTATGTGTTATATGATGACTTTGGGAAACTTACCCTGAAAAGCCTGTCATCTATGTATGTGGGTGTTCCGGGGGCGTACCTGATGATTGATGAAGAAACCGGGCAAAACTTTGACTATACTTCATCCATTGATGAAAACACATATAACAAAATCAAACTGACCTATGATAACAAGGACACGGGAAAGCGTGATGTTTACATCACACAGGATTCTTCCAACATTAACAAGTGGGGTATCTTACAGTATTTTGACACCTTGCAGAAAGGTGAAAACGGTCAGGCAAAAGCAGATGCCCTTTTGAAACTGTATAACAAAAAGACCCGTAACCTGAAAATTACCAACGCTTTAGGTGACAACAGAGTGCGGGCGGGTTCAATGGTTGTCATAAACCTTGACCTTGGTGATGTAAAACTGAAAAACTGGATGCTTGTTGAAAAATGCAAGCATACCTACAAGGAAGGTGAACATTGGATGGATTTGACACTTAGAGGGGGTGAATTTGTTGCCTGATGCAAATGAACTTGTTGATACCCTGAAAAGGGCAGCCGTTGAAGCGGTTAAAGCGGGTAAACCCGTAAATGTATATTTTGGTGAGGTCGTGAGTGCTTCACCGCTGAAAATCAATGTTGAACAGAAGATGATACTTGGTGAAAAACAACTTGTACTTTCAAGGAATGTGACAGATTTCAAAACTAATATAACGGCTGGGAATATCAAGAATTATTACTATACCGGGGATGTAAATTCAGGGACAGTACCCGTTTCCCCGTCACACGTTCATGCTGTCGGAACGATTGAAATCACCGTACACAATGGCTTGGCTGTCGGTGATGGTGTCATTCTGATAAGACAGCAAGAAGGTCAACGCTTCATTGTTGTGGATAGGATAGGCAAATGATTCCTTCAACAGTTGGTTTTCTTGACCAAGATTTTGAAATTGAAACACAGCCAAGCCTAACTTATAAAATGGATTTAGACGGTGATTCAGTCAGGGGTCTTGTGGATGAACAGGATGCCATGAAGCAGATGATTTTCAGAACACTGCAAACAGAACGGTATCAGTACATCATATATCCGTGGTATTACGGCATTGAAACACTTGACCTGTACGGTGAACCTGTCACTTGGGTTTGTCCTGAATTAGAACGCAGAATCAGTGAAGCATTAGCCGTTGATGAAAGAATCACAGGCGTGACCGACTTTGAATTTGACCTGACGGTCAAAGGTGTGGTTCATGCCTATTTTACCGTAAAAACAATTTACGGTGATATTAAAGCAGAGAAGGGGGTGAAGATTTAGAATGTATGAAGATCAGACTTATGACATTATCCTTGAAAGGATGATGAACCGGGTATCTGACAAAATTGACAAAAGACCGTCATCCCCTGTTTATGATCTGCATAGTTCAACCGCCATTGAATTTCAGATTTTATACATTGAGTTGGAATATCTGATAAAAAATTCATACGGTGATACTGCTGCAAGGGAATTTCTGATTTTACTTGCAAAGGACAGGGGACTTTCACCTGAACCCGCAACCAAGGCAATCTTACAGGGTGAGTTCACACCAACAAACATTGATGTTACTGGAAAGCGTTTCAACATTGGTGAAATCAACTATATTGTGACTGAACAGATCACACCGGGAACATACAAGGTTCAGTGTGAAACAGAAGGTGTTGTTGGCAATCAGTACCTTGGGGATATGATACCAATGGAATATATTGATGGATTGCAGACGGCAAGCCTGACAAGTGTACTTATTCCCGGTGAAGATGAAGAAGATACAGAAGTTTTCAGACAGCGTTACTTTGACAGCTTCAATGAACAGTCCTTTGGTGGCAATCATGCTGATTATATGGCAAAGGTCAAAGGCATTGAAGGTGTTGGGTCATGTAAGGTCAAGCGTGTTTGGAATGGTGACATTAGACCCGCTGACATGATCGTCAGTACAGCGGTCAAGAACTGGTATGAATCAATCATTTCAACAATTCCGGCAGCAGTCAAACCGTGGCTTACTGCCGTATATAATGCAGCCAAGGACAAGAAACTGACGGTTGGCGGTACTGTTCATGTGGTCATTACTGATTCTGATGATTACGGTGAAGCAAGTTCAACACTTGTTCAGTACGTTCAACAGACACTTGACCCGGAAGAAACCGCCGGGGAAGGTTACGGACTTGCACCAATCGGTCATGTAGTCAGTGTTGCAAGTGCATCACCTGTCAGTGTTGAGGTCAAGACCACGGTAACCTTTGAAGAAGGTCACAACTGGTCAAATACCAAGGCAGCCATTGCAGAAGCGGTTGATGCGTACTTCTTGGAATTAAGAAAGAACTGGTCAGAAACATCACAAACCATTGTCAGGGTATCGCAGATTGAAAACCGCATCCTTGGCGTTGATGGCGTGGTGGATGTGACCGGGACAAAGCTGAACGGCACGGCAAGCAATATGACCTTGACAGAATTTTGTATACCAAAGTTAGGGGGTGTTTCTGCATGATAAGAGAAGTTGACCTTGTTTCATACTTACCGCCATTCATGCAGAGTTACAAAGAACCCGTTGCAGCACTTGAAGCGGAAAACCCTGAATTTAGTCTGATGTGGTCGGCAACTGACAGGTGTTTGCGTAACCGCTTCATTTCAACCGCTGATGAATATGGAATCAGCCGATTTGAAAAGATGCTGAAAATATACCCAACTGCTGATGATACCCTTGAATCAAGACGTTCAAGGGTT
>ULWS01023874.1_pt1 | contig 21482 bp, 19 predicted proteins | sample 1960591 | NCBI WGS metagenome assembly ULWS01 (sample SAMEA4835818, study PRJEB28245) | human gut metagenome | biome: gut microbiome; material: fecal sample | place: Denmark | collected 2008
GGGGGCCATCTATAAAGACATATTTCGGCGACTCGGAATAGAGGTCGTTGGCCGAAAGGGATTCCAATAACCGTTTCAACGAATCGGGACGGTTAAAGGCGAAAATCGCGATGGGGGCAAGTGTCCCCACTACTGTTTCATTGGCATCCATAAAGGTTCAGAAAGGTTGGATTCTCGATGGCAGCATATTCAGCACCATAAACGCGTAAAGCTTGACATTGACCGGATTGTACCTTAGTCCGATGCAACACTCCCGTATGGACTTGCGACGCATCCGCAGGCGCATATATATATTGGCCCTCATCTTGTGCCAATGGGCGACATAACGTTTCAGGCCGGGAGCCGGTCTGCTTTTGTAAAGCTCTTCAAGATTCATCCCTACATAATCGGTCTCAGGAGGTATCCGCTTGGGCTTCTCCTTCACATCGTAACCCTCGACAACGAATGTGGCGGCGGGCAATGTGGAATATGCGATACGGTAGCGGGCAGCCAGACGTGCCCAGGTCAGCAAATCCTCACCTGATTTGATTCCCAGCGGGAAACCTCCGACCGACTTGATTGCGGATTTCCTGACCATCACGGCCGATGTCCAGAGAGGCGGATGGGAACAGGAGGCGACTTCAAAATAATTTGTCAGTTCACCAGTATGACCACTGAAAGGAAGACGGTTGATAATCGTGGTTTTCTGTGAACCGTCCGGCTGGCGGAATTTGTAATTGGACGCGAATACCCCGCAATGGGGATAGTCCTTCACAAGGCCACTCATCACACAGAGATAGTCCACATCCCATTCATCATCAGCGTCAAGAAACGCGATGATTTCACCCCGCGATTCCTCGACTCCTCGGTTTCGTGCGGCAGACACCCCCGCGTTGGGCTGATTGACAAGCCGGATTCGTGAATCTGAAAATGACTTCACCACCTCAACCGAGCCGTCGGTAGATCCGTCGTTGACGATCACAACCTCATAATCCTGACAAGATTGGTTCAGCACCGTACGGATGGTCTTACCTATGCTGCGCTCCTTATTGTAAAGGGGTATTACAATAGAAATCACCGGAGATATTTTTTCTTAATGATATTATAGAATGATTTAGGATTCGCATCCAGCTGTTGGAGGTAATAGGTCCGGGTGTTGAGCTTGAACATCCCGGTCTCAGCCGTCAAATCCTCCATCTTTCGTTCATCATAGTCATCGGCAAGTATCATACGCAGACCGTGGATTGCGGGATTGTTGAAGGGAATCGCATCAATAATGCTTCTTACATCACTGTCAGTACGATACAGAATATCTATGAAATGGTCGAACAGGAAGTAATCAATCAGGATATCATTGTCGTTCAGGTAATTCTCGAACGCCTTGGCGACCCTACGCATTATACCGCATTCCCGACCACAAGCCATCATAAAGACAGCCCAACGGCATTCCGATACGAAGTATCCCTTTGGCGCGGTCTTTACGGAGAAAAATGGAGACTCGAAAATCCTCTCATCCAAAGGCGCGGTCAAAAGCATCGTGGCATCAAGCCAGAGTCCTCCCTGCTGCGCCAGCAGGTTCATCCTTATAATATCTGCAAAATGAGCGTGACTCAGCGTTCCCTCTCGATAGCGGCGCATCGCGATGTGGGGCATCACCACATAATCCCTGTAATTTTCCCCGGTAAGCAACACCACCTCATGGCCGTTCGCGTTAGCCAATATCGACTTGTAGCACAACCTGACCATTTCGGGCATTTTCTCCTCCCCCTGAAGCCAGCAGACCCAGACCGCGCCGGGCTTTCTCACGCGGGGCCGCGCCATCCCAACCGGAGCCTGCCCGTCAGGCAGATACTTCGCCACCTTCTGCTGTATGCGTCGGTTACGGTCATCATTTATTTTCCCGACTACTACGGCCGGCAAAAACCGCTGACCATACACCAGAACGAGATTCGACAACGCGACATACGGGCCGAACCTGAATATTTTCCGGAGCATATTCCGGATATTGCCTCCCTTTATCTTCATCCCAACTTATCTTTAAGACCCAACGCCATACCGTAGAATCCCCACGGGAAGGAAAGGGTCACCATCGAATATGACAGTGTGTTGTCAGAATACATCGTCACGAACACACCCATCAATGACGCTCCCGCCACCAATGCCGCCATTCGGGTGTATGGGTTGACACATTTATGGTAGAGGATAATGCAATGAAGCGTCACCGCGAAATATGCGAGTCCGAAAAGCACAATCCCGACCAATCCATTGTCACATTTCAGAACCAGAAAATCATTGTGCATCTGTCCTCCCCTTCTGGAGTCAGTGGCCTCGGTATAGAAAAATGTCTGGACTCGGCCGGTTCCCGAGCCGATTGTCTCATGCCCTTTATAGAACCTTTCTGTCGCGTCCTCCCACATGAACTTACGCATATTGGTGCGGACATTGTTCTCATCGTAATTACCTGTGACATAATCCGTGATTGTCACATCGTCCGGGCGGAGAAACATCTTGTTTTTCACCGACGGAATATAAAACATCGAGCATAATCCCAACACTCCACAGGCAATCGCGACAGGCACACCTTTCGCCCGGTATTTCAGCACAAAGAAAGTGGCTAATGCCACGACAGTCCCGAAAATGTCCGTGCGGTATATGAATATTATGCATGGCAGGCAAAAGAATATTCCCCACCAGAAATTACGCTTCTTCTCGTCACTGAACTCGACAAGCGCGAACGAGAAAATCACCATCGTAATGATACTCGTCGTCATCGCGGCATGGAACCAGAAAAACTGTCCCATCATAAGTTTCAGCGGTGGAATCATCATCAGACCTATGCCGACGGTTGCCACCCGTCGTGCCCATATCCCCGCTGAGAGCATCACCTCTCCGTCGCTCACCACCTTGGCGGCGAACAACGCGAACAGGAATGGGTAGATATATTTCAGAATCATCCTCACACCGAATATCGGCGACGGCGTATAGAAGCAACCTATGATTTCCCACACTATGAACACGACGAACAGCCACATCGGCCATGAAATCCGCAGTTTCCCGACAGCCTTGAATGCTCCAATCACACACAACACCTCAAGAAAAGCGAGACGCAGCGAGAGCACCGGAGTCAATCCGATATAAGCCGTGGCGAACATCAGGATTATCAGTCCCTCCAGACCCGACAACCTCATCAGGGAGCGGTCACCATAAGGCATCCGCCATTCCACATCAGGGGCAAACAACAGTTTAAGCTCCCAAAATGAGAGGATGACAAATATTAAAAGTGCAATTACAGTCATAGATTCTTAAACAACCTGAGCCATTGAGGCATGATGGTATCGGGATAGAACCGGGCGACTTCCGACCGCGCGGCCTCACCCATACGTCGGCGCATCGCTCCATCAGTCATCAGACATTCCAAAGCACGCGAGAAAGCCTCCACATCCTGCTCCGGAACAACGATACCAGTACGTTCGGAAACTATCTCGCACGGGCCGCACGGGCAATCCATAGCCACCGTCGGCAGTCCGCACTCCATCGCCTCCGTGATGACAAGTCCGAACCCGTCGCTACGCGAGGGGAAAGCATAAATCGATGCCTCTATCAACTTATCAGCGATATTGCGGCAAGGAGGATTCAGACTCACCTGTTCCCCCATATCATATTTCTTGATGATCTCCCGCAAGAGGTATTCCTCCTGGCCGGAACCGTACAGCTCCACACTCCATTCGGGATATTTCCGGGCCAGAGGCCCGAACGCCTCCAACAACTGGTCCATACCCTTTGATGGGGTCCAGCTGCCAACAGCGATAATACGTTTTGAGCGGCAATCCGACTTACGTTCACTTCTGAACGACAGCGGGTTATGCACATATGTCATATTCCGGGGATTGTCCCACAGACCGACATCCTTTTTTGTCAACCCCACAAAAAGGTCATATTTACGGGATGTCATCTTTAGTTTCCACTGCAACCACCTCATCTTGAGGATATGCAGCCACCGGAAACGAATCGAGTGCAACCCTTTGACAAAATTGACAAGGAAATTCCTGGTATAATGAAACTCCAGCACCTTCTTGCTCCCATCCTCAAGCAACGGCAGCACCTCGACTGCCGTCCCGGCCACAGCCACAGCCACATCAGGCCTCAACCTGTCGAACAGCCCAGCGATTTCGCGCCGATAAGCGACCTTGTCACCTGCAGCGACAGGCAGCATCACCCGCTCCACTCCACTGTCAAGCGAGAAGAACGGCTCCCGGTCGTCACGCAGCGTCACCACTGTCACCTTCACATCCTCCTGCTTCGCCCACCAGTTAAGCTTCGTGGTGACCACCCTCTCCGTGCCCCCCGACAGCCCCAGTCCGTCAATACAATAAACGATATTCATTCAGTCCTCGAAATAATAGTTTTTGGCAACCCTATCACCGCCGCCATAACCCGTTTCTGAATCCACGCACATCCCACTGCCACTGGCATCAGCAAAACCAACCCCCATATTAGTATCAATAACGATACACGGGGATAATACAAAATCCATTGTAATGGACAACTTCCGGTAAAGAAAATTCCATGTAGAAACCATAGATTCATACTATAGACCCCAATCCAAGTCAACATCATCTTCAAACGCCGACTCTTCAATTCCCTGATAAATAACAGACACAGGAATATAAATATCCCGGCGAATACAGCCTCCGGCAGCCCTCCGACATTTACATTCATCAATAATACAATTTGTCGTATCATCAGAGTTGTCCCCGCCAACACAAAACAAGCAATTTTAGAGAAATGCTTAATAATTGCCCCCCCCTGCTCAAATATATTCCATTTTGAAACCAATATTCCCAAAACAGAAACCACCAACGTTCCCAAGACAGCATCCATCGGGAAAGAACTCATCCGTCCTGATAACCCGGAAACTCTCGCGCCCCAATACAACAGTTGAAAAAAAGCCAGCAATAACACATCTCTCCTTTTTGAAGTCCCAGAGAAAATTCTCAACAAGACCGGAGATATGGCAAGCAGTATTATATAAAAACAGACATACCATGCGAACACGACATTCACATAGGGATAACCCGGAGCAGTCGCTCCTCCAAACAAATTCCGGAAGAACATTTTCCCGCTTGGGAGTTCATCTCCAATCAAAAGAGCATAAAGTAGAAAAATGCCGGCTATTACCCAATAATTTACCAGAAATCTGAGTCCTCGCTGCGTAACAGATTTTATGGAATTATACTTAAATCTGTTACGCCATATAGCATAACCACTTGTAAAAGCGAATATTGCCACACATAATTTACCGGCTCCGGCAAGAATCCTTTCCAGCGAAACCCCACCCAACTGCAATGGTTCATAAAAATAATTCTCTTCCAGACGGTAGTCCGGGAAACCAAAGAAATGATGCACTAACATCATCACCAACGCAATTCCAGCCATCATCTTGGCTTCCTCCCTTCCATAGAAAGATTTTTCCATTGTTGAGTCCATCGATGCGCGTAATTAAGATATCTCTGATTAATGTTTGTCGAGAATATACTGATATGTTTTATCCAGATTCTCCGCCAGTCGCTGAGGTGTCAACTCCTTATGGATTAACTTCCGTAGATTGCAGACCATCGATTGTGCATCGTCGGGGTGTGACAATACCCACCGCATTTTTTCCGCGATGTCATCGACATGGTTTGTGTCAACCAACAAGCCGTTATTCATATCCTCTACAAACTCTGTGACCGCACCAAACTCCGGAGCGATGAACGGGGTTCCCAATAACGCCGATTCATAGGGAACCAAGCCAAATCCTTCACCTACCTTTGTCAGTGTAAGCGTCAAATCACTTGCCCTATAAACCGTCTGGATGTCAGCAATCTGTTTTCCGGTCATCACCACTTTGTCCGAAACTCCTTCTTCTCGGATGATGGAACGGTAGTAGTCCATAAGATTATCTTTGCCTCCGCCACCGGCAATTAGCAATTTCGCGCTCGGAAACTCTGCTGAAATACTTGCGAAAGCCCTTATGGCATTGTCATGACCCTTATGTTCGGAAAGCTGCCCGACCGAAGAAATCAGAATATCCTCCGGACGGAATCCGAGCTTGACCTTTGCATCTTCCTTGGTGAGTTCTGAACACATGCCTGACACATTAACGGCATCGTAAAGAACCTTGACATCAGTATACCGCCCTTTCGACAGATAACGCTCCATCGAATATCTCGAAACGCATACAATCAAATCGAAAAGTTTTTGAGCAGACGGTGGTGCAATCCACTCCAGCACATGGCTACGGTAATGGCCCATAATCCTCGCATGGGTCAGTTTTCTCGTCGCCCAGACCCACATCATAACGTCATTACGCATAAGATTGACATCAAGGATATCAATCCCACGCTGTTTGACAAATGCGGCTAATTGCATCCCGAGAATCGAGCGTTTCAGCAAATCAGTACCCTTTACGGGATGACTCCACCGGTCACTTCCCATCCACCACTTCACGGAATCATTGAGCCAGACCTTCTCACAGTCAATGGTGTCATACCTTTTCTGATGCTCCCGGGGAAACGGGAATACCAATATCGGTTCATATTTTTCCCTGTCGAGATTGGCAAGCATGTCACACAGCACCCTCTCCGCTCCGGCAAAAATATGGCTGTAATCCAGAAACGCGACCTTGACTCCTTCCCGTCTCATCTGATTATAATTTCGAAAAATACTTCTGATAATTATCTTTCATCACAGGGATACTGAACTTTGTCTGCGCCTCTTTCTTAGCCGCCTCACTCATATCCATTCGATGGTCCGGATTGAGTACCAAAGTCTCGATTCTTTCTGAAAAAGCCTCAATATCATCCTGTTTCACAAGATAACCTGTCACGTCATTCGTTACAATGGTGTCGGTAATATTCTCAAGGCATGTCACAACCGGGACAGCTCCATTAATCATTGCTTCCGCGATTACAAGTCCAAATGCATCAAGATGGGTTGGATAAACAAAAATATCAGCACTTGCCAGCCTTTTATAGACTTCTTCAAAAGCAATTCTGCCAGTAAACTCCACAGTCCCATCTTCGATTTCTTTTTTCAACCGGTGTCCCATCACTTCACGCAATTTCCCCTCACCAATTATCGAAAAATGGAAATCCAGGTTCCGGGTTTCAAGATTGCGGATAATATCCGGTAGTATATGGGCACCCTTATGTTCGTATAGTACACCAACATACACTATCTCGGCAATCTTATTTCCATATCGTTGGGCGACCAAACCGGCTTCCACCCCATGAGGTATCACCGTAATCTTATCGGAGACCGTTCCTCTCATATAGGCATCAAATTCATACTTTAATGCTGGTGTCGGAGCAATCCACCCCGTGACTCTCGAAGCGTTTATGCCTCCCACACGATAAAAGTCAGAAGTCGCATTATGAAGTATATGTACTGTTTTGGTGGACGACTTTACAAATGGCAGCACATATTGAAGTACAGCATTGTAATTATTTATTATTATGTCCGGATTGAGCCTTCTCAGCAATGAAACAAGCGCTAAATATTTCATTACTTTCATCTTTTCACTCAAATCATAATGAACCAGTCCTCGCTCCTCCTTTAACCTATGAATCTCAGGATTATATTCCGACTTGTGAGTAGTGATGACAGATACTTCCGACTGAGAATCATCCGTCAGAAAGCGAGCTAAATTACAAACGTATTTTGTCAGCCCACCTCCGGGAGTAATATTCGACACCACTATTGCAAATCTCCTCATAAGGCTTGCATTTTTATGATTTTAGCCGGATTTCCCGCTACCACCGCATTTGCAGGCACATCTTTCACCACAACCGCACCGGCTGCAATAACAGCATTGTCACCAATATGGATATTTCCGATACAGGTCACGTTGGCCCCAAAATCAACATTATCACCAATCCAGGGCCTCTCATCATGCCGGTCTGCCGACTTAACTCCAAAGGTGGTAAGTTGACGAATCATACAGCCTTTTCCTATGTGATTCACCTCCAAGATGGAAGAATATGCATGTTCAAAATAAATACCCCCACCGGCAATTTCTCCACAATCATCCGCAATAAACAATGTCGGATCTGGCTTGCATAACATTCGCAAAAACGACGAGTGGGATTTCAACCGAAAAAAGAAGAGATTGCGGAATTGCCTGGAAAAGAACAATAGTTTAATGACATCTTTCGTGTTTGATTGATGTTTCTCATTCAAACGTTTCATCCACAAAGCAACATCCTCATCAATAATTGTTCTTTGCGCAGAATGGATGTATTTCCATATCAATGGGAAATACATCACACTCATTATTATCAGTTTTATTTTTAGAATCAATCTTCCCATCACCTCTATCTTTTTCCAAGAGCCTTTTCCAGTAATTTGTAAATATGGCTCAAATCATGCTCCTTACAGAATCTGAAGAGAAAACCTCTGTCACTATGGTCTACCCATGAACCATCAAAATGATGCAACGAGTAACTGTGTTGGGGAGACAGCTTGTTACTGGTATTGACAAAATAAGGTGTGGGAAAAACTTTTACCCCGTTACTCAATTCCTGTAACTCATTCTTCGCTTCGAATCCATATTTATGCCCCAGTCTGGATGCGACGGCCTGGACCGTCCCTCCTGTTATTGTCCCATCCTTCTGATAAAAATTTTTATCATCATAATAATCAAGACATTCCTTGGCGAAAGGGTGTCCCTTCACACATCCAAACACAGAAACATCTATCGACATTCTTTTTTCTTCAATATTTTCCTGATGTTCGAAACCGGCAAAAAAAGATTCATTCAGGAAATCATCAAAACGTTTGAACACTTCTACGTCAGTATCAAGATATATTCCGCCTTCGGTATAACATGCATAGAAACGACAGACATCAGCAACAAATGCCCATTTTCGTTCTTTATATGCTTCGCAGACAAATTGATTTCGCTTAATATCGAAATTATCTTCATTCCATTCTTTGATCTCATAATCAGGCATCACCTGACACCAAGTCTCCAGACATTTACGAATCAAATACGGCTTCTTGCCACGCCCAAACCAACAATAGTGTATAATTTTCGGTATCATTTAGCTATCCTGTGAATAATTTTCAAAAGATTTCGTCCAATCCAAGGTTGGCAGAATCCATAACTGATTACTCTGTTGAAAATCTTATCTTTCAATGAATGAGGAGCCAGTCCCTTTATTATAAATTCCTCAAAAACTTGAAATTCTTCTTTCTCGAGTCTTCCATTCTGCAATAATCGAGAAGTCACATACCCTTTTATGCTCCAAGCCTGCCTTTTGCAAATATCATAGGTAGGATGTCCGTCACATACATTTAGAATTGACAGACATAATTTATGAGTCACTGCCGTTGAATCAGTCCCATAATTTTTGTCAACAGCCGGAAGATAATATATGTAGTTGGATTTTGCTATTGAAACACACATCGATGCATACTTCAAATAATCTGACACAAACAAATCATCTTCACGAAATCTCATGGCCTCATCAAATCGCAGATTATACCTTTGTATAATCGAACGTTTAAACAACTTCGTAAAAACATATCCTAACAGAGCGGTATCCATAATATGCTCCAAAAATTCAGGCACATCATTCCAATGATAAAACCGAGGCACACGTGGTTTTGGATTACATCCCTTTATGTCGACTGCTATGAAGCCCTGCATACACAAATCTGCAACACCAATCCCTTCCATAAAATCATCCAGCCATCCGGGCAAAACCTCGTCATCCGCGTCACAAAATGTGACATACTCCCCCCTCGCTATCTCAAGCGCCATATTTCTGGCAGAGGAGACACCCCCATTGACCTTATGAATGACGCGCAGACGAGAATCTGAAAGATAGCTGTCACATATTAACCCGCTATTATCTTTGGAGCCGTCATCAACTAATATAAGCTCAAAATCTTTAAATGTTTGATGAAGAATCGAATCCACACATCTTCTAATGCTTATTTCAGCATTATACACCGGCACAATAACAGATATTCTTGGAACTACCATATTCATCATCAGTAGCGAAAATAGCGGAATTTAAGCCCCTAAGAAGCCTTTCGAGACACTGTTCACCGCCAACAACTTAAAAATCTTTCTAATTTTCCTCCGTAGCAAAACTCCCCATTTGATTATCATCACGATAATGAATGGTGCATATTTCATCACTAGAAATACCATTTTCTCCTTGCTATTTAATCTGTATAAAGAGGTATTCATTAATGGAGTGTTAGAAGCATATCTTAAAACATTTGCACTTTCCTGTATTGAATATTCTTTAGATATTTTCAGATAAGAAAAAATATTTCGCTTCAATTTATTTAATGATGATTTTAATGGATTTCCTTGAAGATTAGCCAAATAAAACTCCAATAGTTCATTGTTCACATCTATGTTCGCATAAAATACATCTATATTGCCTTTTCTTATGGTCGAAGTCGGATTGTTGTAATAACAATAATAATCAAATTCAATCATCAAAATATTTCTTGCATTAAAGAACACCTTGGCCTTCCAATCTCCATCTTCAAAAGCGACATTTTCTCTGAAACGTATTCCCTCAAAGATTGTTCGTGAATAACAATCTAACCATATATACGGATGCCTGTCATATAAGCTAAAATAATCATCCCGGCTCAATAATCTTACGATATTACACGGGCTGTCGATTTTTCGTGATGACGAGTCTTCACAGAGTGTTTTTGAAGATAATGCCTCAATGATATCACACTTGTATTCAGATATTAATTTATCAAAACAACACAACACATCTTTTCGAATCCAATAATCGTCAGCATCAACAAATATTATGTAAGCCCCTTTTGAATAATCAAACCCAGTATTTCTCGCCCCCCCTTGACGTTTATTCACACTATGTCTGACAAGTCTCAGGTTGTAATAATTGCCAATATATTTTTCGATTATCTCATTTTGAGTATCAGTGGAGGCATCATCTACCACTATAACTTCGAATTCATCTTTTGAAAAATCCTGATTCAATAGTGATTTTAAACATCTTTCTATGAACTCAGACGCATTATATGCAGGTACAATAATAGAGAATTTCATACTTTGCTGAACCGTTTTCTCAATTTAATATAACTGTCAATAAATTTCATTCCAAATATTTTTATAAATGCTATAGTTATACATTCAGATAAAGCATATTCTTTTTTCACGTGATAGAGTGCCGTCCATGATGGAGCGAATTGTCGTAAAGGTCTATGGAATTGTTTTAAATTTATCTGACTATTAAGGACCAAACTATTTTTATAATATCTCACTGATGAAAAATAATATCTGAAATATAACTCTTTGCACAATTCATTTGATTTCGCATACATAACGCCATACAATTCCTTGTTTAAGTAGTCTATCCTTGGTTTAGCATTGAACCCAGAATGAAGAATTGAACCGGTCCGAATACGATATACATAATATCCTATCGAAGAAAGTAGTATCTTCTTTAGATATTTGAACATATCGATAAGAAAATACTCATCCTCATAATACGCTCCCTGAACAAATCGCACTGTTTTTGGAATACTTTTCCTTCTGAAAATTTTATCCCATGAAGTAGGCGTCAATTTGTTCTTTGCAAAAACCCTATAAATCGCTTCTTGGCTTTCACAACATATCTCTTCTGATATTGGACGGCCAGGCATCAAGACATTATTTTCTGACAAAGTATATACCGAGAACTGGATGAAATCTGCATCAGGATATTTTACGAACTTATCTACCAGCTCCTTTATTAATGTCGGTTTACCCCAATAATCATCTGAATCCAGAAACATTATATATTCACCTTTCGCTATTTCCAGTCCAGCATTTCTGGCAGATGACAATCCTCCATTTGGTTTATGTATGACCTTCACCCGTTCATCTGCTGCAGCATACTCATCGCAGATTATTCCGCTATTATCTGTCGAGCCATCATCGACAAGAATGATTTCAATGTTATGCAAAGTCTGGCAAAGCACACTGTTGACAGCTTCACGCAAGAAGCTTTCCACATTATAGACGGGAATGATTACAGAAACTATGGGAGCCATCATATCAACTGAATTAAAAGATTAACCAATAACCCATTAATACTTTTCATAGATAAAATCACAATATGGCAATTAAACTCTCAAGCCACTACTTTCCTCGAAGGAATAATCCCAAGTAATAGACGAGAGGTAAGCGGCGATAGACGAATGATACAACCAATTCCAAGAGAAATATATATGAGAGGTATTGACAAAATTATGGCACACAAATACTCAATAAGCTGAGCATCTATTGACAAGAAGTAATCACCCCATATATGTAAATCGGGCAAGAAAAAATAATGAATGAAATAAACATCAATAGATCTACGCCCCACAAACGACAGCAATCGTCCTATCGCAGATGATGCGCTCAAAGCCGGGTATCTGTGAAACAAGACCCAGATTATTAATAGTGACGCTGTATGCATCACAAGATTATAAATTCCCCCTCCAGAGCGCAACCAAACTATTCCATAGAGAGCAACGGATATCTGCATCACAGTATAGAGCAATATCAGCCATCCAATCAAATTTTTATTAGACAACATCTTAAACAACATATCTCTGCGCGCGAACAACAACGCTCCCACAACATAATATGTATAATTGTAATATTCCACTATTGACAGAAGTCCTACAATCTGATAATCAGAATAATAATTTTTTACCACCAATGCAAAATAAGACACACCTACTCCCACAATCAAATGCAGCCATCCACGACATTTATGTGTGAAATTCAACCACATCATTATTTGCTCTACTACCAGATATATAAGTATGAAAATAAAAAGAACTAATGTAAACCAGTAGCCATATTTCATACTGGCGTATAATGCGCTGATAAAATTTCGATCAGATAAAAGGCACCATAATCCAAGCATTACTAAAGCGGGCACCACAAGATAGACAAATTTATCCATAACGATCTTTGTCATCGGCTTCTTTAACATACTTGGTGCAAAGAATCCACTTATCAAAAAGAATAGTGGCAACTGCATTGCTTGATTTATATAAGTGTCAAAAATCGGATGATTTCCAAAACTCCCGATACAGATATGCGCGACCACTACCATCAACATAGCCAGTCCACGCATTGCATCAATATATTCAATCCGTTCTTTCATTCCATAGTTTATAATAATGCATCATCTGATTTACAAGAACTGGCTGTAAGATTCTTTAAGCAACATACAATCCCAAGAGTCTTCAACCTACATTTATTTCTTACCGGAATGCCTCAAAGAATCCTTCAGGCCGAAAATCTTATTTTTTAAGGTCGCTGCCCGCTCAAAGAACTCCACATTCTTGGTGACCATATTGATACGGCCAATCCTGCGCGAGAGCATCAACTCTTCTCTCTTTATTCTCCAGATTCCATATTCGGGAATACGGGGTTTACCATAGCTGATTATCCCGTCAAAGAAATCCATGAACATCTTTTCCCACTCAAGGAACGGATTATCGATATGCGGAGTTGTATGGAAATAGGTCTCATACAGTTCACGGTCATTGTCAACCTTGATTACATACTCTATCGCTTCAGAGACCGTTTTGAAATCAGCCACATCGATAAAACAGTCTTTCGGGAAGTCAAGATTGACACGAGGATTTCCCCAATAAATGGGGAGTGTGCCTGCGGCAAGGGCATCAACCAGTTTTTCCGTCGTGTATCCGTCCACCGCACTGTTCTCAAAAGCTATGTTGAATTTATATTCCCGGAGGAATTTCAGTTTGTCATCAACAGGTCCTCCGATATTATTGAGATATCTCCCTCCGGAATCAACACGTTTGTATTCTGACAGTTTATGAAAAAACTCCTCGCGTTTTGAATCTGCGCAGAAATTGTTGCTCACAACAAAACTACAAAACTTCCTGTCAAAAGAAGCTTCTCCCCGCTCACCTTTGCGCAAGACATCAAAACTCGGATATACCGCATACAGGGGAAGTCGCAGATGTCTCGGGCCGAAGTCAAGATGATGAAATGAGATAGCGTAGTCGCATAGATTGAAATCAGGCACGTCGTTCTCTCCGGTGAAGTAAATCCTCAGCTTGGCATCGCTGACAAGATGGTCATTGCCGAAACAGGAGTAAAAGAGTATGTCCGGTGTTTCCTCCGCCCCGACGATATTGCAATCATATTGCTTGGCTATCTGCTGATAGAGCCAGAACTTTTCGGGAACGAAAGTCGCCCAGAAATCGGAAAACGCTATTTTCAATTTCATACTGTTGCTTTATGAGAGAAGTGGTTGCGGATATGGAGTATGAAGTTACGCAGACCTGCATCTGTGGCGATAAGAATCATTCCGGTCACCACCGCGTAAATCAATGTCAGGACAACTGCCGAACTGCCGAGCTGGAAGAAGTTGGCATTCTCAGTGAAGAATTTGCCTTTAAACATATAATCCATACCGACTATTGCCAGAATCTGCACAATGAGATATTTGCCGTAAAAAAGCCAGAAGCGCAGCCATGGCAATTTCAGGCCTTTCGTGAAAAGGAAATAGGATTTCCATCCCACATTGATTATGAGATTGCTTGTCATGGATCCGAGAAGCACACCAAACAGCCCCCACTTTATGCCGGCTCCAATACTTATCCCAAGACAGATTACCGACTCCACAAACGGCGCCCAGACATCATAAAATAATCCGTGGGCATAAAGAAAGGTATTAAGGTTTGAGGTGGTGAAATCGCAATATATTTTGATGAAGTATGGAAGAATCACCCATAACGCAAGTTCATACTGAGTCCCAAGCCAAAGTTTTATGAACGGTGTTGAGAAGCCTATCAGGCTATAGAATACCACTCCTCCGATAAAAGAAGTAAAACCAGCCATCTCCCAGTAGATGTCGCGGGTCCTCTGCAGGTTGCCTTGGGCTGCAAGATTTCCAACACTCGCCCCGCTGCTTCCCAAAGCGGTATTTATCAGTGAAGTTATCTTACCTATTATCAAGACATAGTTGCCATAAAGAGCAACCATCGACAGAGAGGCTACCGCATAAATTATCACGTTGTAGGATTGAAGACATATACTTCCCGCAATTTTATGGATGAACAGCTGCTTTGTCTTGACTATGACATCTGGGTATTGTTTCAGCAACCGGCGTCCCTCCTTGACCCGTGTTTTAAGCCACGGGTATGTCTCATTGATTTTCCAGTTCAGGATAACTGTATATATGACTCCGAAACCGAGCTCTATCGCCACCCAAAGATAATAGTTGCCAGTATAATAGGCCGACGCCATCTGGACAAGAGTCTTCACGATAGTGGCTGTCTGGAAATATGCCGCTACTACATAATTCTTCTGGTCGGCACCTAAGAGCGTCTGGCGGTAATTGATGAAATACCCTAACAAGGATGATGTCAGGAATGAGAAATACGCGAAGTAAATCAGCGGCTGAGAAAAACCGGTGTTGCTGTCGGGGAAAATCAGTGGCAGGAAAAACGACAGCACGATTCCAGCCCCAAGGATAAACAGACCGATACAGCGATATAAATACCCCATCACGGAGATTATATCGCATATTTTCTCCTCGTCATGGTCAAACAACGGCTTGTAAAGCAGATAGCCGATTGCCGAGCCTACCCCCAATTCCGCAAGATTGAGATAACCCAATATGTTCCCGAGAGTGCCCGTCAGACCTACGAAGTCTGCCCCAAGGCAATCAAGAAATATCTTACGGGAAAAGAAGCTCAACGCCAGCGTCAGGAAATAGAAAATCAGATTGACGCGGGCATTCAGGAATGTCTTCTTTACTCTTGACTCTTGTTGAACCATTGCAAAATCCAATGTTGGCAATAACCGGACGGTAACAATGCGTTATCACCGGTAACCTATCACCTCACCCAATTATGAGATATGATCTTAAACTACAATCAAAAGAAGCCCAGTCCGAAAGTTGTCAGACATTATGTCGACAACTTTCGGATGGGTTCAAAACAATGTGTGTGTGTTATTTGTCGTTGCCATAATAGCCGCTGCCGTAGTTGCCGTAATGGTAACCGTAGTGGTAGCCATAACGGTGATAACCGTAACCGCTGGTAATGTCGGTGCCATTGAGCAGGATGGCCATGTTCTTGTAACGTTTCTGGTCGTAATACTCCTGGATGTTGGGGAGTTCATCCTTTTCCAGGAGCCCGGCACGAACCACAAAGACCGTCATATCTGCAAGACGGTTGACAATCTTGGCATCCGAAACAATCTCAACCGGCGGGCAGTCGATTATTATGTAGTCGTAGTCGGGACGTAACTCGTCGATAAGCTTGTCAAGCTTCGGACTTGAAAGCAGTTCCGAGGGGTTGGGAGGAACAGCTCCTACTCCGATGATATCAAGACCCGGGGTATTGTCGAATCCGGTGGTGATTATATCCTCCTCGTGGGCTTTCCCGACAATGAAATCAGTGATGCCGGTCGCCGGCTTCCCGACAATTTTTGACAGAGAGGCCTTGCGGATGTCGAGGTCAAGCACTATCACCCTTATTCCTTTGACAGCAAGCACTTTCGCGAGATTTATCGAGATGAATGTCTTACCCGAACCGGGGTTGGCAGATGTCACGGCTATGACCTTGGCCGACCGCCCTTTGTCTTCTCCACGCGACCCTGCATCGTTGACTCCGATATATTCCAGATTGGTGCGCAACACCCTGAACGCCTCGTTGATGCTGTTGCGGCTCGAAGCCTCCACGACAATAGCCTTATCCTCCCGCTTAGCAGCCTTCTTCAATCGGCCGAGACCTCTCGCTTTCTTGATTGCTGACGGAATCTCACCGAGATAGGGAATCGTCAGGGATGACAAATCGCGTTTGCCACGAATCTTGGTGTCAAGAATCTCACGCAGAATCAATATGCCCAAAGGAATTCCCAATCCAAGAGCTATCGCAATCAGAATTATGTTTGTACGTGACGGAGAAGTAGGCACAGACAGACCTCCCGGCTCCTCTATCATGCTCGTGTTGTAAGCCGTGAACGCCTGTGTCAGCTCATTTTCCTCACGCTTCTGGAGCAGGAACAGGTAAAGCGACTCCTTGACCTTCTGCTGACGCTCCACGCTGAGCAGGTATTTCGCCTGGTTAGGAGTGGAGACCATCTTGCCGGTAGCCACAGACTGCTGTCTCCTGACATTGCTCATCTGCAGACGCAATGTCCCGATATATGAATCGATAGAGGCAATCATCGTCCCCTTCAGAGTGCGCAACGCCTGTGTGCGGTCCTTGATAAGGGGGTTCTTCTCGCTGGTTGTCTTCAGGAGTCGTTCCCGCTCCATCACCAATGTGTTGTACTGTCCGATAAGCGAGACGATGTCGGCATTGATTAGTCCAGTGTTGGTCGGAAGCGTCTCCTCGATGGACTCGGAGGTAAGCTCCTTGCGAATCATCTCGGCGACCGAAATCTGGTTGCTCAAATCGGCGATAAGGCTCTGCGCCTCAGCCGACTGAGACATATACATCGACGCTGCGGCATTGACATCCGGCATCTGATGTTCCGCCTTGTATGACGAGATGTCGGAGTCCACATTGCCAAGCTCCTTCTCGATTACCCCCAGACGTTCGTCGATAAAACGCGAAGTCGAGACAGCAATCTGGTTCTTGTCCTTGATCCAACGCTCATTATAGACCTGGATAAGGGTGCTGAGAATATCATCCGCCTCCTCGATGGTCGGGCGCGTGATGGAAATCTCTATGATTGACGACTTGTCGGAAGCGACCAAAGCCACCACCGCCCTTGACAGGGAGTTAGCCATCCCCTTCAACGTCGTGTGTGAGAAGTTAAGCTCCTTGTCGATGAAAGCCGAACCGTCCCAGTCGGGACGAATCACGGCGAACCGATGGGTTCCAATCGTCGCAGTGTCACCCACGGCGGTCTTCACCACACCGTCAATATCCTGGCCGTTGACATTTATCTGGGAAATCTCGACCTTGTTGTCAGCCCCGAGCCTGTATTTGAAAGTGACACCAAAATTGTCAACAGAGTCAGCACTTGAGAAAACAACCGGCGAACGCTTATAGAGCTGATTGTCCCTCAATCCCTCGGTTATCGAATAGACATCATTGAGATCAAGGCGGTCAACAACCTCCTTCATCAGCGAAGGTGATTTCAAGGTGCGAATCTCATTGTCCAGGTTGACACTCGACGTGGAGATTCCAAGTTCAGACATGTCGACCGAGGTACTGGAATTCCCACCCTTCGAGTCATCCCTGATAAGAATGGACGCGCTACGGGTATAGAGCGGCGTGGTACGCATGATCTGCACCACACCAAGCGACACGGTGATGGCCAGCGATATCACGAACCAATACCACTTTGAAATCAAAAGAGCGACAATGCTCTTCAGGTTCAGCCCGTTGCCGGCTGTCTGCGGCTTACGGGCAACGGATTGAGCCGGAGCAGTTTCTGATATTATCTCCATCTTGCTTTAGGTCTTATTTGAAAATCAGGACAGCCATCGTCGACACGAATGTCACAATAGACATCCACAGACCGATTGACTTGAAATCATTGGGATTATCGGCAGCCTGGCGGGCGATTTTCCCGTCGGGTTTGACATATATCACATCATTCTGCTGGAGATAGTATACCGGCGACTCAAAAAGGTTCTTGTCACGCAGGTCGACAAGATATTTCACACGGGTGCCGTTCTGCTCCCTTATCACCACAATCTCGCGCTCGCCATTGGGAGACAAATCTCCCGCCATCGACAACGCCTCCAGCAAAGTAATCTTGTCGTTGGTTATGGAATACGAGCCGGGGGCATTTATTGCGCCCATCGCCGAAAAATGCAGGTTGGCAAACTCGACCGTCACAATCGGGTCGCTTATCCATTCCCCCTTGATCAGCATCTCCGCGATTTTGTGGCTGATTTCGTCACGGGTAAGTCCGGCGATATGAATCTCGCCAAGCACCGGGAAATTGATGTCGCCAAATTCATTGACTGTGTATGAGAGACGTGAATTGTCACCACCTCCGTTACCCGAGGCATCTTTGAGGTTGAAAAGGGATGCAAGCTCCGTCTCCTTGCAAGACACGATGATTCTCAACTGGTCCTGAGGCTGGACCTTTATCCTGTTAAGATTAACTATCGCCTCCTGCACTCCGTAAGTATCATTCTGCATATACACGATATCCTTGCGGGTGGCGCAGGACGACAGCATCAACAACGCAGACAGCAGAACAAATTTCGATACAAGATTGATTGGTGATTTCATTTCGTTATGGTTATTCGTAGAGTTTGACTGTCAGTTTACGTTCGCGGGCATATATCGACCTGGTCAGGATCGTATTGACCACAATCCACAAAGCCAGGTCTGAAAGGAAAAGCACTGTGATGCCGATATGGGCCGACAGCACATAATTCAACGCAATCAGCACCACCGACGACGCGATTATGGTCATCATCGCCTTGCGCTGCGACATCCCCAGCGCCAGCAACTTATGGTGGATATGGGTCTTGTCAGGCAGGAACGGATTCTTGCCGCTCTTGAGACGGTGGATATACACCCTGACCACATCCATTCCCGGGATAAGCAGCGGGGCGAAGGCTATCACCGCCGGATTAGCCTTGCTCTCCACCCATTCTATCGAGCAAATCTCGATACTCATCACACTCAGGAAAAATCCGATGGTCAACGCGCCGGTGTCACCCATGAAAATCTTTTTATGTTTCTTGGCATTACCGAACACATTGAACATAAAGAACGGCACCAGCGCCCCCAGCATCGCCACAGCCAACGCCGAGTATATGTAAAGATTGGAATGCAGAAACACAAATGTGTAAAACGCGCAGGCAATCGCACTCAGTCCCGAGGCCAACCCGTCGATTCCATCAATCAGATTTATGGCATTGATTATGAACACTATCAGCAACGCCGTGACAAGCACCGAAACAGCAATCGGCAACTCCGTCATCCCGAGGAATCCGTGAAGGTTGCCAAGCCTTACCCCGGCGACAATCACGAGGGCGGCCGCCAATGCCTGCATCACGAATTTCGCACTGTAACGTACCCCCACCAGGTCATCCGCCATACCGGTCAAGTAAAGTAATATCACCCCGCATCCGGTAAAACAGAAAGGCAGCAGATTATCCTGCAACTGCAGTTCCAGGGAATTGTCATTCAGTATGACACCCATCCCGAACAGCAACAGCAACGCAAACAAAATCGCCGGACAAAACGCGATTCCTCCAAGACGGGGTACCTCCGTCTTGTGTATCTTGCGTGGGTCTGGGGTGTCAAACAAATTCTTGCGGAACGCGATAAGAAGAATCTGAGGAATCAATATCCCGGTCAGCGTCAGCACACACGCGAACACCGAGAGGTCTATAAGCATCCATTTTGCCATATGACAAAGCCTATTCTGATTAAATTAATATTGGGTATATAAGAGCAACTGCAGGTTGTCAAGCAGTTCCGGTGATAACTTCAATTTCTTCAGCGCCGTCACCTGTGCCGCCTTGTGGATATCGGACCCGACACAGTCATACATGCGATTTTTCAGCATCATTCTGGAGAGTTCCATGGCCCTTGGCCCGTAAAATCCACCCAGTGAAAGCAGATTCAGCTGCAACCCGCACCCCATATCTTTCCACCGGCCGAATTCAGCCAACGACTCGACATAAGCGTATCTCTCAGGATGGGCGATAAGCGGACACAGGCCCGCATCCTTGATTCTCTCCATCGTCTTCTCAAACCCCATTGGGGAATTGAAACAGGAAGTCTCGACCAGCAACATCTTCCCCTGACGGCCAATCGGCAGAAAATCCCTCGCTGCAAGCCTCTCGGAGAAAAGAAGGTCAATCATGTTCTCCGACGCCAAGTTGAGACATATCGGCCCATTGTATGCATCTTCAAGCTGGGTGAATTTATTTCTCAACGATTCAGTAGCGTTAGGCATATCCTCCATGATATGAGGAGTAATCCATACCTCCCTGAATCCCATCTTTTCATATTCATCCAGTATGGCAAGGGATTCATCCAAAGTTTTCACCCCGTCATCCACTCCTGGCAGAATATGGGAATGCCAGTCGGTGAAACCATTGAAATCGACTTCCTTCCCCCTGCCGAACAATCTGCCGAACAACGACATAAATCCCGATATCACTTATTTTACCGCCTTCGACAGGTGTCGCGCATGCTTCTGTTCCCGGTTCTGAGCCATCGTGTCCCAGGCCCTGGGTGCGGGAGATTTCGGCAAAGATGTCTCCACAGACTGTATGCTCGTCTCATAAGCCTTTCCCGAATTATGGTCAGGATAAAACTCACGGATATAAGCGTCAGCCACCTTGGTCAACCGGGAATCCACACCCACTCTCCATTCGATGCCTTGACCATCAATAATCCGCAAACGATAGATCACCCCCTTCTCATTCATATCGATTACTTTCAGGAGCTCACCTTCATTCCCGGCAAACAGCCCGTCAAGCACCTTGATTGTGTCCCCTGGCTGCGGT
>ULWS01052940.1_pt1 | contig 20522 bp, 19 predicted proteins | sample 1960591 | NCBI WGS metagenome assembly ULWS01 (sample SAMEA4835818, study PRJEB28245) | human gut metagenome | biome: gut microbiome; material: fecal sample | place: Denmark | collected 2008
AATTTCTAAGCCTATGGAAAGAGATTATACACAATCCCGGACCAATCCATTCCCCGTGCATGTATTTCCTGACAGATTACAGAGAATCATCCGGGAGCTGCATGACAGCAACGGTTTCCCCGCCGATTACACTGCGGCGTCGATGATGGCTGCGATTTCCGTGGCAATCGGTAACTCACACCGCGTGGAGGTGAAACGCAACTGGCACGAATCGGCAATCCTATATATTGCGATTGTCGGTCGCCCCGGAGCCTGCAAGTCTCATCCGCTAGCGTTCGCCATGCAACCACTCGTCAACGCCGATTGGAAAAACAATCTGGACTACCAGAAAAAATATTGTGAGTACCAACACGCGATAGCCATGAGCCGTAAAGAACGTGTTCATGCCGGGTTCGAGCAATTCCCGAAAGAGCCGAAGCGTCTGCGCTACCTTGTGTCGGATGTTACGCAGGAAGGTCTGAGTCTCATTCATTCCCATAATCCGAGAGGCCTCTGCTTGTGGGTTGATGAACTGTCGGCATGGTTCAAAAACTTCACCCGCTATAACAATGGCTCCGAGGAACAATTCTGGCTTTCTGCTTTCAACGGTAGCACGACAATGTCTGACCGTAAGAACTCGCAGAACTCCATCTTTATCAAGCGACCGTTCATCTCGGTAGTCGGGACAATTCAGAAACGTCTGCTTACCGAACTTGCCAACGGTGAGAGAACAGCCAACGGGTTCATCGACCGCATCCTTTTCGCCATGTCGGAATCATCCGGAAAACCGAAATGGCAGGAAGAAGAGGTAAGCGAAGATCTTGACAAGGCATGGGCATCCATACTTGATGCTATTCTCTCAGTGGAGTGCCGTCTTGATGATGACGGTGAGCCGATACCTGTCATTGTGCGGTTTTCCTCGGCAGCGAAACAGTTACTGTACGAATGGCAACACCGAAATGCCGAGATGTGCGACAACGAGATGAATGACACTGTTGTCAGTTTCTTCTGCAAGCTGGAAATCTACGTCATTCGATTCAGCCAGCTTCTGAGAATGGCTCGATGGGCCTGCGAAGTCGAACAGTCGCCACCCGAAGAAATCGGAGATGACGATGTAGCCGGAGCAATCGAGCTGGCTGAATATTTCCGAAGCAATGCCCTCAGTGTTCTCACATGCATCAGCGAAGAAAGGCTTAACGAATTACATCGCACGGTATATGACCATCTTGCCGAAGAGTTCTCAACCGCAGACGGTATCCGTGTGGCTGCACGGTTCGGGATGAAGGACCATACATTCAAGATGTTTCTCACCCGCAATCTCAACACTCTCTTCCGCCGCGTCCGTCAAGGTCTGTACCGTAAGCAGTCATGTTACTCCGCTAACATTGTTACTCCGCCTGAAAATGAAAGCGAGTCAGAGTAACAGAACAATGGCAGGCGCCGGAACACTCAGCAAACGCATGTGGCCACGCATCCGCGATATGCCAACTACTCTGCATTCCGTGCAACCACAACAAAATCAAAGTCGAACCGAGCGTAAGCTCATAAAAAAATAAAAAAAGTGAAAGCAGAAAAATCTACAAATCCTCAGTCATCCGAAATGACTGATATGTCTAACAATTCTATTTTCTCCGAATCTATGGAAAATACTACCATTCCCGATGTCCAGCCAATCGCCGGACAGAGCGAAACCGCTCAACCCAAATCTAACCGTCCCACCGCCAAGCAGCGCAAGAGCGACCTCGAAGATTACCGCAAGGCATACTTCGGTCTGATTAAGCTCGGCAAGGACAACAAGCATCAGGTGGCAATCAGCAACGACACGTTTGACCGTGTCGAGCGTATCGCCCGATTCTTCGGTGGACCCGGTTACAGCGTCAGCAACTTTGTCGAGCATATCATAAACGAGCATCTCGACAACAACTCCGCCAACTACGAGGGTTGGTTCACGGTAATCAGTAAATCGTTCTGACCACTGCCCCGAGGCAGTGAAATGGCGAAGCCATCGGCAACGCCGGTATCCGGAAAATCCTGATAAGGTTTGGAGGATAGCAAGGTAGTGGCAATGTAAACATTCCCGACCTTGCATCCTCCGTTACCGGGCGGCTGGAGTCCGTTCCCGATGGTCACAATGTCAAATCTCAAAATTCCGAAAATGACCTTTTCAAAAAGAAAGAAAGCTCCTCCGGGGGCAGCAAAGGAGTCGGACAAGACAGTTGTTGTCAGCGTCAGACTCAAGAATGAACAGTATCAGACCGCGCTTGAAAACTGTCGCAAATCCGGCAGAAAACTCTCCGACTATTGGCGATGCGCCCTGACAAAATCCGAAATAATACAGGTCGCCCAACCCGAAGACATGGCACTTTTGCGCCAGATCGGAAGCATGGCGAACAATCTCAACCAGCTTGCGAAGAAAGCCAACGAAGGAGGTTTTAAGCTCGTTCAATGGTCGCTCGACAAGCTGAGCAAAGAGATAAAATCACTTTACACCAAGCTGTCGCATGATTGGAGGCATCACTAAAGGGAGCTGTTTCTCAGGTTGCGTTGAATATGTTCTTGCGCTGAAAGAAGAAAACAAGGAGGCTCGATTACTCTATTCCGAGGGACTGTTGACCGATACCCCGAAAGATATTGTCGATGGTTTCGAGTGTCAGCGACATCTCAACAGTCGCGTCCAGCACTGGTGTGGACACATTTCTCTATCCTATTCGCCGGAGGATTCGACACGGCTTTCAGATGCAGCAATGGTGGAACTCGCGCTGGAATATATGGAGAAAATGGGCATCAAGAACACCCAGTTCATCATAGTCCGGCACCTTGATAAAGAGCATCCTCACTGCCATATCGTGTATAACCGAGTCGACAATGACGGCAGATGTGTGAGCGACAGTTTCGAATATTACCGCAGTAATGCGATCTGCAAGGAGCTAAAATTGAAGTATGGTCTGACCTTCGGCGAGAACAAGGACAAGGTGAAAGTAGACCGTCTGAAAGGCCGTTCAAAGACTCGTCAGGAGATTTACCTCGCGGTTCAGGCTGCCAAACGGACAGCAAAAGACTGGACTGCTTTTCAGCGCGAACTGGCTCAAAAAGGCATCTCGGTGAAAAAGAAATTCCGCAGAAACACGACCGAAGTCGAAGGACTATCATATACAAAAGATGGGCGGAAGTTCAAGGCTTCGCAGATTGACCGCGACGGCAGATGCTCATACGCCATAATCTGCAAGGCACTCGAAAGGAATAAAAACCGTCAGGCTCAACCGGCGGATTCCGCTCCGAAACAGATGCAATCCCAACCCAAACAGGAACCCGGCACCATTGGCAAGGCCATCGAAGCCGGAGCCGATATTGCCGAAAATCTCGGCAACGCAATCGGCGGTATCTTCCAAGTCGGTCCTGCCTACGACCCGGAAGAGGAGGCGTTCATCCGCGAGATGAATCGTCGCAAAAAGAGAAAAAGAGGCAGAAGTCTGTAACTTCAAAAATCAAAAAAAGTGAAACAAGAATTTGAAAATTCACAGGAGAACTATCTCCAGAACATCGCTGATGACCTCAGCAGCATCAGCGGAACCTGCAACGAAATCAAAGAGTCGCAGCTCAACTGCGCAACCACCGACGACCTGAACAATATGGGAGCATCGGTAACGTCAGCCGTCATTGAGAAAGTCGATGAGATGAAAACATCCATCGAAAATCAGACCAAGGCAGTCGGCGAAATCGGAAGCGGTCTGACCACTACGGTCAATGATCTGAAGACTGAAATAACCGAGAGGATAGACAATTTCACGGCCAATCCCCCGGTGCAGAAAGTCGAAAAGACCATCCGCATAGCCAAGGAAACGTGGCAGGTCTATCTCTCGCTGTTCATCTCAGTGTTCACCCTAATGTTCTTCGGAGCCACAACAATCTGGCAGGAAGCCCGCATCGATAAGGCCCGCATCTCCGACATCAAGTATCACTACATACTTATGCACGGCGGAGTCGGAACCGAAGGACTCGACAGCATCGAGAGCTGGTTCCGCGACCCGGAGCGCGTCAAGCAAATCGAATCGGAGGTAAAGGCATACGAAGACCGTGTGCAGGAAACCGCCCGCGCTCTTGACCAGAAGCAGCGCCTCGAAGAAAAAATCAACGAACTCAATTCACAAACCACCAATAAAAAATCAAGAAAATGAGAAAAACCAACAACCTCAACCAACTCCTCTCCCGTGTTAAAACCATCTTCTGCCGCAAGGCTACACCGTCCACGACAGTACCCCCAAATGCGGAGCCGCCTACCGACCTTTCGGTCGTAAGCGACCCTCGCCTCAGCACGGCCTTCGCTGACATCGAGAAGTATCTCGCCGAAAACTACGGCATTCCGGTTACCCAACTGCGCTATAAAGACTACGACAACGGAGCCAGCCTCGACTCCGAAGACGCCACATTTGCCGTTAAGCTCATAATCCTTACAGCCACGGACGGCGCCGCTGGCCTCCCCGACAACGTACTGTTGCTTGGCGGAGTCACCTCCACCAACGATGAAAAATGGCTCGCCGCCGAGCTGAGAAAGTTCACCAACTTCCTCATGCAGTTCTGCTCCAAGCACCGCATCCAGCACTTCGCCCTCGCCTTTTCCAAGGAGCAGCCCGACCATCCCGCCATCGTCCAGTCCGCCGATGTAACCTGCATCCGCCTCTACTAATCCCCAACCCTCCCCGACGCCCCGACTTATCGACGAAGTCGCTTTGCTATGCAAAGGACACAGCCCTCGTCAAAGTCGGGGCGTTTTATGTTTCTCAGCATATTTCATTGCCGTTTGCGAAACTTTCACTAAATTTGCGAGTGGATAACAAATTTTATCGACATGGAAACTGATATAAACCGATTAAAAGTAGTTTTAGCAGAAAAGAAACGGACAAATAAATGGTTATGTGAGCAACTAAATGTGAATCCATCAACCGTGTCAAAATGGTGTACGAATAGTTCTCAGCCTGATTTGCCTACCTTAGTTAAAATTGCCAAGTTATTGGAAGTTAATGTTGATGATTTGCTCAACACAAAAATTGAAATCTGATGATTAAAGATATATACCAACATAATCAGGAAATCACGGGGAACGAACGCGTAATTGATATTTTGCATCGCGACTTCCCACAATGTTTTACCTCTGACGGAAAGTTCGATATTGAACTTTTCAAAGGAATTGTAGCGGAATCTATTCCCACGACCCACGAGGGATATTCGCTCCAATTCTTGGGTAAGAGTTATGCTTCATTAGTAGCAAGTACAGATACCACGACCGTCATAGTGCCGGATGAAGAACATAACTCAAAGCCTGAGAATGTGGATAGCAAAAATATCTACATTAGCGGAGACAACCTTGGTGCACTAAAACATCTTCGCAATTCCTATTCTGAGTCTATAAAATGTATTTACATAGATCCTCCTTATAATACCGGCTCGGATGGTTTTGTGTATAATGATAATTTCAACTATACATCCGAACAATTACAGAATCGTCTCGGCATTTCAGAAGATACTGCTGCTCGTATACTTGAAATGACGACAAAAGGGTCTGCCTCTCATTCAGCGTGGCTCGCCTTTATGTTTCCACGTCTGATGCTTGCTCGTGACTTGCTTACACCTGATGGTATTATTTTCATTTCCATCGATGATAATGAGCAAGCTAATCTGAAACTTCTTTGTGACTCTATTTTTGGCGAAGAAAATCTCCTTGCTCAAATAATAGTTCAAGCTAATAAACGTGGTCAGACCTATAAACAATTAGCAAAGACCCACGAATATTTGCTCGTATATTCCAAGACAGAAGAAGTCATTGTACGCGAGCTAATCAAAGAACTGAGCCAAGACACTAAGACGGATTCAGTTAGCGAATATACCGAAAGAGAGTTAAGAAACCGAAACCCTAAATACGGCCGATTTAATCGTCCCAACCTCTTTTATCCAATCTATGTTAATCCAGAGATTGTAGACGAGAACGGATATTCTCCTACATCTTTAGAGAAGAGTCTCGAATTCCCAATAGAGGTTTTACCTTATAACTCAGAAGGTGCCGAGAGTTGTTGGCGTTGGGGTACGAAAAAGTTCTCAAGCAACAATGACAATGACTCAATGCGGAGCAACGTTGTAGCACGTAAAAAGTCGTCAGGCGAATACGGTATTTATGAAAAATATCGTAAGGGTACATATAAAGCAAAAACTATATGGACAGATATTGAAATAATAGATGATGAAGATGATGAAGATACTGTTGACTCTTTAACCTGGGATGAAACTGGTGTTATAACTGAACAAGGTACAACAGAACTCAAAAAATATGGGATGGGAGATTTATTTGATTTTCCCAAGCCCACTTATCTTCTAAAAAAAATTCTGTCAATAGGCTCAGATTTAGATTCTATATGCCTTGATTTCTTCTCCGGCTCTGGGACATTAGCGGACGCCGTATTCCAATTAAACGCTGTTAAGGGGAACCGACGTTTTATTGCAGTTCAACTTCCGTTAAACTTACAGGATAAATATAATCATGCGTCATCTTCCGACAAGCCCAAAATTAAGAAGGTGTTAGATTTTTTAGAGGAGCATCATTACCCTTCTACGCTTGATTACATTGGCTTTGAGCGGATTATTCGTGCTGCTAATAAAATCAAAGAATCTTGCCCTGGATTCAAAGGTGATCTCGGCTTTAAGCACTATACGCTTCAAGAGCCGAGTGATCAGACTCTTGCTAAATTGGATGATTTTAATCCACAAGCCATTTTTGTAGACAACATTCTCGATGAGTTCGGGAAAGATACAGTTCTTTGCACTTGGGCACTCCGAGACGGTTACGGACTTAACGCAGAAATAACACCGATTGATCTCAATGGTTATACGGCTTATTTATGCGGCAGACATCTATATTTTATCACGCCCAATCTTCTTAATGACGGAGGCCCAGACCCGATAGTCGCCTTGATTGAACGATACTCAAACGACAAGTATTTCAAACCTGAAAACATCGTCTTGTTCGGTTACTCCTTCACTTATACGGAAACCGAGGCACTGAAGAAGAATCTTCTGCCTCTGAGAGATGGCATCAAAAATCTCAAAGTAAATCTTGACATTCGTTACTGACTATGGAACTAATTCTTCAAGGCGACCTTCCACATCAAACTCGCCCGATCAGTGCGATTGCAGATGTGTTCGCAAATGTTCCCAATAAAAAAACGGATATTTGCGCCAATCCTGTTTTTGATTTATCTTCTGAAAATATCAGTAACAATATTATTTCCATAAAGGCTAAACCTGACAATAATGTACCCGAGTCTCAACGAAATAACGTTGTTACAGATGTTCCGCTGGGTCTTGATATTAGGATGGAGACAGGTACGGGAAAAACCTATGTCTATACCCGTACCATCTTTGAGCTGCATAAAAGATATGGAATTTCAAAATTTATAATAATTGTCCCGACTCTCCCAATCAAAGCCGGTGCTAAATCGTTCCTTTCAGAAGCCTATGTAAGTCAACATTTTGCCGACACCCTCGGCTATGATGCCAAGATAGAACTTTCGGTTGTTACCCCTATGAAAACGAAGAAAGGTAAAAGATATTTCCCTTCCTCTGTCCGCTCGTATATCGGGGGTAACTTAGATGATAAAATTCAAGTCCTGCTTGTTAATCAGGCTCTTATTTCATCTGCAAAAGTTCTGAGCCGAGAGGACTATGACACATCTGTACTTGATTTCTTCCGTCCGTTTGATGCCCTGCGCAGTACACGGCCTTTCGTAATTATAGACGAACCTCATAAGTTTGACAAGGCCAATGTCACTTATAAAACCATTGTGAAAGAACTCGAGCCACAATGTATTATTCGATTTGGTGCAACGTTCCCGACTAAGACACAAGGCAGAGGGAAAAACAAAATAGAAGTCGATGACTATGCCAATCTACTGTTTGACCTGACGGCAAAGGATGCTTTCGACCAAAACCTTATTAAAGGTGTAGCTAAAGAACATCTTGAGATTCCTGATGTCAGCGAAGAAAAGGTCAAAGTCATGTCTACCACAAAAGGGACGAGTGTCACTTTGCGACATACAAAGGCTCGTAACTTCGTCACCCGTGAATTATCTGTCGGAGAACCTTTGAGTCTTATCTCACCTGACTTTGCGGGTCTGACTATAAGCGAAATTGGCACTGACAGTATTGTATTAAGCAATTCACAGGAGAAGAAGGTAGGAGAGGAGTTTGCCGTTGACGCTTACAGCGTTTCTTATCAGGAACAAATGCTCAGACTCGCACTTAAACGGCATTTTGAAACCGAGCGAGAAAATTTCTCCAGACCTATTCGCATTAAAACTCTTGCCTTGTTTTTTATTGACAGCATCCAGTCTTTCAGAGGAAATGAAAATGACGAGGGTGCATGGTTGCGTGAAATGTTTGAAAGGTTATTGGCAGAACAGCTGGACTATGAACTTTCCTTACCATGCAGTGATGATTACAAGGCTTATCTTCTGTCTACCAAAGCAAACATATCAGCCTCTATCGCAGGTTATTTTGCGCAAGATGCCGATGAAAGCGAAGCGGGTATTGCCAACGAAGTTGACGCTATCCTCCATAAAAAGAAAGAACTGCTTTCGTTTGATGGAGAATTAGGAATTTGTCGGTTCCTGTTTTCCAAGTGGACTTTGAGAGAAGGCTGGGATAATCCGAATGTTTTTACCATAGCGAAATTACGCAGTAGTGGCAGTGAAATAAGTAAATTGCAGGAAGTTGGCCGTGGCCTTCGCCTCCCGGTTGATGAATTAGGTAATCGAATTAGCAATGAGCAATTCTTACTTAACTATATCATTGACTTCACCGAGAAGGATTTTGCTTCAAAACTTGTGGCTGAAATCAACGGGCAAAGGCATGAGGCCATCACAAATATTCCTCGTGCTCTCCTTGTGTCTGTTGCCACTAAGCGCGGAAGTAATGAAATGGAACTTATGATGGAGCTTTATCGCAAAGGCTACATTATAGACTCCGACCGCACAATCAATACTTCAAAACTCTTTGATTTGTATGCCGAATATCCCGAATTTAACACGTCCGGACTTGTTGGGAACAAAGTCAAAGACCGTAATGCTAAAGCATCTAAGGAGATTAAAATACGTCCGGCTCGGTATGAAGAACTTCGCCAGTTATGGGAAGAACTGAACCGTAAATACATCATCTTCTTTGAGAAAGAAGTTGACAAGCTTGTCGAGGATTCTCTATTAAAAATCCTTGATGACGGAGTGTTCTCTAATCAAGTAATCAATAGTATTCGAGAGCAAGTAGGAATACAGGATGGCACTGCTGTGGTGATGGAGTCTGCCGGAACTCAACAATTATTTAACGGTAAGCGCATCCCTTATCGCGAATTTCTGAAACGAGCCAATCGCAATACATCTGTACCTATAATGTCGCTTCACCGTGCAATTGTTAGTTATTCGAAATTAGCGCCGTTTAGTGATGACTTTATTAATGAGACTTCCCTTACAAGGTTTGTCAACAAATTCAATGAGTGGCGCTCTGAGCATTTGCAAGGACGGTTCAGCTACCGTAGGGCGACGACCAATGCAACCGAGACTGCCCTTTCAAAAGCTGACGGATCTCCCAAAAAAGTCATAACTCAGGGATTAGTTGGCGTTCACATGGATTATGGTATCGTGTCGGATAAATTCTTATACGATTCGATAGTGTATGATTCTCCGCTTGAACGCGAGAATGTCTTGGCTGATATTGACGAGGTTATCGTTTATGGCAAAATTCCAAGAAAGAGCGTTTCAATACCGACCATAGCCGATAGCAGTTATAGCCCTGACTTTATGTATGTCGTAAAAAAATCGACAGGTGAGCATGAACTGAATGTCGTGATAGAAACGAAAGCAGTTGAAAGTGGTGTGGATCTACGCGGTAATGAAAAAATCAAAATATCTTGTGCAGAGCGTTTCTTTGAGCAACTAAAGGTAGATGGATACACCGTTCACTTCCGTAGACAAATCAATCATGAGTCGATGCTCCAGATTGTAGAAGAAATTGTAAATTCATAAAGACATGAATCAAGAGATAAAATATATTCCGATTAAAGATCTTGTACTGTGGACAGAAAATCCACGAGATCCTATCTCCCCCAACGCGTCAGATCAAGATGTGGTAAATCGTGCATTGTTAAACAATGACGGTACTTGGGATATTGAAAAACTTGCCAAAAATATGGGTGAGTTCTATGATTATAGTGAACTTCCTACTGTCGTGTACGAAGATGGAAAGCCCATTGTTTATGACGGTAACCGACGAGTCATTTTGGGCAAGATTTACCATGGCTTAGTTGTATCTACGATAAACAAGGATTCTCTTCCTGAGTTCCCCATAGAAATCCCGTGCAATGTTTGTGATAAGATACTTGCTTTGAAAAGTATTCTTAGAAAGCATGGGGAGTCTGGAAGTTGGAAACCTTTAGAACGAGATGCCTTTGTAAACAAATACCATCTTGGAGAAAAAAGCGACTTTCTAATCATCGAAGAATGTACGGGCATTATATCGGAGAACCCGATATTAAATAAAGGTTTTGTTAAAAAGGAAATATTTAATCCTTCTAATCTGACCAAACTAGGCATCAAAATTGAAAATGGGGTTCTTCTTACAAAGCATTCTAAAAACGAATTACGTGCGATTTTTGATGATATTATCAATAAGATAGTTGAAGAAAAAATCACAACACGTACTTCGAGAGGTAAGAGTTTTGACGTATTAGACCAAGAGACCAAAGGTATTATAGAAAATAATCATGATAAAGATTATTCTTTGGCGCCACATTTAGCAAAAGATAAAAACAAGACAGGTTCTGCGACTAGTACGGAATCTATCAAAACAACAGTTTCTCTGGGTACTCAGACTCCTCGTAAAACCAAACGTGTTGCAGAACCTGAAATTCCTTTCTTTGGGAGGTCATTGTGCTTAAAAGCAGGACATGTGAACAATCTATATCGAGACATCTTAGAGTTACATCAATTCTATAAGACGCACAAGTTGTCTAAATCTTTTTCAGGATTGCTTAGGATGGCCCTTCGTCTGCTTTGTGAGACTGCAAAGTCATCACGAAAAAGCGATGATATAAAGAAATATATAGATAAGTATTTTGATGATGCTAAAAAGCTCCTAGATCAAGATATGAAAACTTTTTTAAGCATTCAAAATGTTAAAAAAGAAACACTGCCTCAGTTATTGCATACTGGAGCTCACAATTATTGCAGTTCTCAAAACTACGAACAAACTGTAGCGATTTCTATTATTCTAGGCGCAATGCTTACTATATCTCATGGGAAAGAAACAAAGGAAGAAGAAATATGAGTGGTCGGTTATATTCTCCATTAAGATATCCCGGAGGTAAAAATTGTATATTTAAATTCTTGTCAAATCTTTTTTATGAGAACGATTTGATTGGAATTGAATATGCAGAACCTTATGCAGGTGGTGCGGGGTTAGCAATTCATCTGCTTATGGATGGATATGTATCGAAAATCCATCTAAATGATCTAGATGAATGGGTATATGCTTTTTGGTACACGATTCTCAATAATAAAGATGAATTCTGTAAGTGGCTAAAAAATGTAACCATTAATATTGATACTTGGCGAACTTACAAAGATATGCTTTCGCATTCTTTAAATCTTACCGAATTTGAAAAAGCACAAGCGTTTTTCTTCCTAAATCGGACTAATGTCTCTGGTGTTATCAAGGGGGGGGTAATCGGTGGCCTTTTGCAAAAAGGTAAATATAAAATTGATGCGCGTTTTAATAAAATCGACCTAATTAATAGGATTGAAAAAATATATCAACGTAGAAATAGTATTGAAATTTACAATTTAGATGGAATTGAATTTCTAAAACAAATGAATAGAAAACATCGCGACTTATTCATATACATCGATCCTCCATATGTCATTAAAGGATCAAATCTTTACTTAAATTTTTATACACAATCAGATCATACCGCACTTGCCCAAATGGTAAAAAAACTCCGGAAAGGATGGCTAATTTCATATGATAATTGTGAGTTAGTTAACTCATTGTATAATACTTATGATAGAATTTCTTATAAATTAGCTCAAAACACATCTAATAGGATAGGCGAAGAGATGCTTATATTTCCTGATTTCATAGAATATTCTAATTCGCTTTCTGCTCTATCTACGCCACAAAAAATAGAATCTTCTATCATTTCGTAGTAATACGAATATAGTATTAGAAGTTTGAAGCAATAAGGTTCAATGCCATACGACGACAGATATAAGGAGTTTGAGCTGTATCTTGCTTCCGGGGAACCGGGAGTAGAGGAGCGTGCGCGTAACTGGTCGATGGCAATCGGTTTGCAGGATGTTGACCGGTTGAAACCGTCGGAGTTTCTGCTTGAACAGGCTAAAGCCAATATCAAAGGCAAGATTTCAAGCGAAGAGGTCGGCAAGCGACTTGAGGAGTATTATAGTCAGAAATCGGTTCGAGAGAAAGCGGAGGCAGACGGGACCTTTGAGGCAGACCGAGTGGCAGACCGAATCAATCTTCTTTTGGCGGAGAAGGCTTTTACATTCTCCCCTATGGAGTTGTCGCGTATACATGGTTTTCTTTTCAAAAGCGTTCTGCCTCATGCCGGACAGTTCCGGGCATATAACATTACTAAGAATCAATGGATTCTTGACGGTGATACAATCAGCTATGGCAGCGCAGGCTCTTTGTCGGAACTTCTGAATTATGACTTCAGCGAGGAAAGGCAATTTGATTACAGCACCGTTTCTTCTGCGGACGCTATCAGACATATCGTGCGATTCATTTCAGGCATCTGGCAGATTCACGCTTTCGGCGAAGGTAACACCCGCACTACGGCTGTATTCCTAATCAAATATCTCAGAAGTTTCGGCTTCGAGGTGAACAATGAGAGTTTTGAAAAGCACTCATGGTTCTTCCGTAATGCTCTTGTACGTTCGCAGTATGAGAATATCCCCAAAGGCATTCACCGGACATTCGAGCCATTGGAGCGATTTATGAATTTCGCGGTGTTCGGTATTCCTGCCGATCTCCGCAACCGCACTTTGCACATCCGTTGGGATGAAGCTAAACATCAAAGCGATGCCTCTAAACATCAAAATGACGTTTTGGAAACCTCATTATCCGCATTGCTTTCGCTGAAAGAAATGGCTGTAATACGACAGATTCAGGACAATCCGAACATATCCATTACGGATATAGCAGCCAACACCCGCCTCTCCAAAAGTACAATCGACCGCATAATCCGCGCACTCAAAGAGAAAGAATTACTGACCCGTACCGGCGCCAAAAATAACGCCAAATGGGTAATAAATTATGGCTCAGAATCTTGACATACAGGCAGCGAAGGTTCTGATGGCTTATTTGGCTTCGGGAGTCGAGGATCAGGTGGTCTATCAGAAGTTCTATCTCCACTCCATCGTGCCCCACTCCACAGTGATTGAGATTAGGTCAGAAGTCAGAGTGTCGAGTGAAATAATACATATCATCAAGTAACATTATCAGCATAGTAACGCGAAATAACGATTATGCGTTTATCCCAATCGTCTGTGATTGCAACGGTGGGAAGAAAATAGATAAAATGTGGGGAGAAAATATATTTTTAGTAGGGAGATCGAGATGTCGGATGGAGACAGTAAAGAAGATAGTAATGGAGACAGTAAAGAAGACAGTCTTGAACAAGCAATGGGACAAGTAATGGAGCAAGGAATGGAACAAGTAATGGAGCAAGTAATGATGAAAACAATGGTGGAAGCGAAGGTGGAAGCGAAGGTGGAAGCAAAAAATCAGACAAAACTCGCTATATAGATTTGAGCATTGTCCATTCCAATATTCTCATTCGCCGGTAAAATTGAGGCAATAACTGTAATTATTCATCTCTCAATATATCATATAATAAATATTTTTGCTATCTTTGCAGCATCTTAAGATAGATTGCGCATGGCAAAGAATACAATGGGGACTAAGTTGCCCCGGAAACTGGAACAGAAAATGGCTCTTATGGGCGAGCAGATTAAGCTTGCCCGGCTGCGTCGTAACCTCTCGATTGCGCAGGTTGCTGAACGTGCAACCTGTTCGCCTCTTACGGTAAATCGCATTGAGAAAGGTTCTCCTACGGTTTCAATCGGCATCTATGCCCGTGTTCTTTATGCTCTGCAACTTGATGACGATCTTCTTTTGATTGCCAAGGAGGATACTCTCGGCAGAAATTTGCAAGATTTAAGTCTGAAACATCGCCAGCGCGCATCAAAAAAGGAATAAGTCATGAAGAAACTATTCGTTTATGCCGACTTTGATTGGCTCGATACTCCTCAGTTGATTGGCGAACTTTCCTGTGACTCGGTGCGCGGCAGTGAGACATACGGCTTTTCGTATGATAAAGAGTGGCTTGCCAAATATGGCGATGTTTTTCTCAGTGAGGATTTGCAGAATTATACCGGCATCCAATACACCCGACCGAAGCACGATATTTTCGCTTGTTTCTCGGATGCTCTACCCGACCGCTGGGGACGCACATTGCTGCACCGCCGGGAGCAGATTGCAGCCGCCGATGAGAAGAGAGCCGTGCGCAGACTGACTTCCTTCGATTATCTGACGGGAATTGACGATGCTTCACGCATGGGCGGTTTCCGATTTGCCGAAACTTCCGAAGGGAAGTTCATCAACTGTGAGGAAAGCCTCCGTGTGCCGCCATTGGCGAATGTCAGAGAACTGATGCGGGCAGCTCATGAGATTGAACTAAGCGAGGAGAAACATCTGTTGCCGTCAAAGAAATGGCTGGCGCAATTGTTACACCCCGGAACGTCCCTCGGAGGTGCCAGACCGAAGGCATCTGTCATTGATGAGGAGGGCAGTCTGACAGTCGCGAAATTTCCATCGCACAAAGATGATTATGACGTCGCCCAATGGGAGCATTTCTGCCATATAATGGGGCGCAAAGCAGGGTTAAATGTCGCCGAGACTCGAACAATCGACGGCGAAGATTATCACATTCTTCTCTCAAAGCGTTTCGACAGGGGTTGCGCTGGCAGGCGGATACATTTCGCTTCCGCGTTGACTTTACTCGGACTGACCGATGGCGACAATGCCTCAACCGGCTACGGCTATACCGACATAGTCGATTTCATCGTTCAGCACGGCAGCAATGTTGAGCAAAACTTAGAGGAACTATATCGTCGTGTGGCATTCTACATCATTGTCGGCAACTCCGACGACCATTTCCGCAATCATGGTTTTCTATTGACACGCAAAGGCTGGGAACTCTCCCCGGCATACGACATCAACCCAACCCTCTCTGATAATCAGAGCCTTCTTATCAACCGCAAAACCAGCGAATCCGACCTCAATATCCTTTTGGCATCCGCAGGAGAATACATGCTTACAGCGGAGAAAGCCAAGAGCATCATAACTGAGGTAAAAACTGCCATGAAATCATGGCGCACAGAAGCCTGCAGACTCGGCCTTCCCCAGCGCGACATCGATATGTTCGCGCCCCAATTTGATAAATGGATATGAATGCGTTTTAAGGGACGCAATTTCAAAAAAGATTAATAAGATGAATACGCTCACAATCTTAAATAAACGAATTTCATTTTGCCCGAATATTCGCGCGAAATCATATCAACCAATTACATTGTTTGATGCTCTAAACTCTATACGTACTAATGTTTATGGTGAGCAAATTAAAAACATCCGCAGACTTTTAAATATTGGGAACTTTCAATCCTACAAATCAAAGAAAAAACAATTGCCTTCGTATATATTTTCAGGTGTAGCTTACGGCGACAGACACAAATTTGACATTAGTGGATATACTTCATTAATCGTTGTTGACATTGACAAATTAGAAAATATTGAACTTATAAAATCTCAATTAAAATCTGATTGCCATGTCATAAGCGTATGGATATCTCCATCAGGAAATGGATTAAAAGCACTCTTTTATTTAGATTATAGAACACCTGTTAATGATAATGTTTGGATTCTACACGAACATTGTGCATTCCCTCAGATTGAAAATTACCTTTTATCCAAATATGGCATTCACATAGATAAGACTGGGGCTGATATTACAAGATTATGCTTTGTTTCATCAGATTCTGAAATTCATCTCAAAAAGGAATTTGAGCCGTTTCCTGTGGATATGACACTTGATAAAAAACAAATATGGAAAATTCGCACAAAGTATTACTATGGCAATAAATCGGTTCGCACAGCTATCTTAAATGAAAAGCGAATTTCAAAATTAACGAATAATAAGGATGCGAATAAGTTGGATTTATAATCAATGGAATACACATTTCGAACTATCCCATATTACAAAAGGAATTCAATTAAGAATCTGCAATAAATTTGGATGAACCAGATTTTATGCCCAGTTTTGTAAATATCATTCTGCGGAATGTTAAGCTCATTTATAAGATATAAATATCAGCATAGTGACACTTACAAACAAATTCTTGGCTACGCCTAATGTATTGACAATAGAGTCTATCGGCTCAAATCGAGTGCGGAAATGGCAAAAATCAGCTCAATTTGAGCCGATAATCCAATAATTTTTAGTAATTTTGAGCCGATAAAACGTTCAGACATGACTCAAGAGATTGAAATACTCCAGTTCCTTCACTACAATCCGGGAGCTTCAAGAACAGAAATCGGCTCAGCATTGGCCAATGCTCCAAGTCCGGCAACCCTTAAAAGGCTTATAGCCGATGGCGTTTCAAAAGGACATATTGAAGTTATGGGGCGCGGTCCAGCTACTCGTTATAGGCTTACTCCGCAGGCTCATGTGACGATGGAACTGAATCTTGACACATATTTCGACAAGGATATTGACGAGCGTCAGGTGCAGGAGTCATTCAATTTTGAACTTATCAACGAAATTCTACCGAAGGTGAATTTGTTTACCTCTGAAGAATTGCAGAAACTCGACGACGCACAGGAATTATTTCGCAAGCATCTTTCGGAGATGTCAGAGTTGGAATATCGCAAGGAGATGGAACGGCTTGGAATCGATCTGTCGTGGAAATCCTCACAGATTGAGGGCAACACCTACTCTCTGCTGGAGACTGAAAGGTTGCTTAAAGAGAAACAGACAGCAAGCGGTAAGACCAAAGAGGAAGCCGTAATGCTTCTGAATCATAAAGATGCGCTCGATTTTATTCTCGATGTGCCGGATTATCTGAAAGAACTGACGGTAGGTCGAATTGAGGAAATTCATGCATTGCTCACAAAGGAATTGGGCGTAGAGCGGAATATCCGCCATCGACGTGTCGGTATAACCGGCACAAACTATACTCCACTTGACAACGAGTTCCAAATCCGCGAAGCGCTTGAAGATACAGTGCGGCTCATTAATGGCAAGAGCAATATCTTCGAAAAAGCCCTTCTCGCGCTTGTATTGCTCAGTTACATTCAGGCATTCACCGACGGCAACAAGCGCACTGCCCGCATAGTTAGCAACGGGATTCTCATCGCCAACGGATATTGCCCTATATCATTCCGCACAGTAGATTCAATCGATTACAAGAAAGCGATGCTGATATTCTATGAACAAAACAATATCGCTGCCTTCAAACGCATCTTCATCGACCAATTCCTTTTCGCCGTCAAAACCTATTTTTAAGTATTTTGCACGAAACGACAATCTATTCCTTTCCACAAATTGTTTCAATAATAACGACATCTTCAATATATCATGGCAAAGAAGAAATCAAAAAATAAAAACAAGGGGCAACAGCAGCCCGCACTCTCTCCATATCGGTTCATGCGCGAAAAAGCAAGAACGCTACCCATAGGAAAATGCTATATCGCGCCTCCTGACTGGCAGGAATCCGGTATGGCTCATGTCATAGTCACACGAGTGCGTCCGAGCGGTAATCTGGTTATGGGTGCATTTCTTGTCGACACATTCTGTCTGGGTGTGAAGGATGCCGGGTATCATGAAAATATGACTCCATCTGATTTTGAAGGGTACCTGAACAACTACAAGAAAGGGATGGGACTTGAAGAAATCAGTTACAACGAAGCCCATAACATCATATACGGAGCAATGGCATTCGCCGAAGAAGGCGGCATAAAGCCGGCTAAAGAGTTTGACCCTGCCGGATATATTCTTGAGGAAGACACCGAGGACATTCCGCTGATTGAATATGATTTCGGAAAAAACGGCAAGCATTTCCTTGTCGTCAATCCCGACAGAAAGGAGATGCCATATTACCATATTCTGAAGAAGAATCTTGGTGAAGATTTTGAGTTTGTCATGCCATACGGTGAAGAAGTTGATGAGGACGATGAAGAGGACTACGAAACCGATGACAAGGATTCTCTTTTGTCAGACATCACTATGGATGATGTAATAAAAGCAATGGATAAAATGGTCAAAATGAATGAGGAGACCAAACGTCTGTATCCTGATGAAAAATACACATATCAGTACCCCGATTATCCTCAGACACTGTCCGTCAGGAATCAGTTCATAGCCGACGAGCTTCTTTCGCCTGATAATTACAGCTGTCTCCCCCGCGAAGTCATAGACCGCATCCTCTCCCTGCCGAAAGACGAGGCAGCACAGGACATAAGCAATGTTATCCTATATTCCATCGGCAAAACATACAAGGGCATCAATGATGACACAATCGAGGTTTGGCATAACAGCGCCATTATGCACTCTGTGATTCTTCTCGCCCAGATTCAAAGCGACAAAGGCCTTGATGCGGTCCTTGAGATAATGCGTCAAAACGGTGAGTTTGCCGATTATCATCTCGGCGACATGGCTCCGGAACTGCTCCACCCGGCTCTTTATGCGTGTGGAAAGGATAATCTCAATGCAATCGAAGACTATCTGAACGAGCCCGGACTGGATTCATATCTACGCTCACAAGCTCCCGATGCTCTCGCTATGATAGTTTTCAAACATCCTGAGAGACGCGAAGAAGTCATCGCGGTGTTCCGTCGGCTTCTGAACAATATGGTTTCCAATCTGCCTGTTCAGAGAGCATGCGACGGTACATTCGCCGGTTTTGTGATGAGCAATCTGGAGGACATAACGGCAGAAGAACTCATACCCGAAATCAAAGCCGCTTTCGCAACCGACTGTGTGAACAAGACAATAGCCGGTGACTGCAATGATATCATCAAGGAAATCGAACGCGGTCGTGGTGCGATAGATAAAGACAAATACAAGATTCCGGACATATACAAGCAGTATGAAGATCTCAAAAAATTCATAACAAAACCCGAATAAAGTTATTTGAACGCGCATCTGTACGTGGCCAAAAGTTAAAGTTACTATATTCCTTTGATTATCGGGATATTATCGCTAAATTTGCATTGAGTCACTGTTGTCGGTTTGGCAAATGCGGCTTGTAAGAACTTAAATAACGGACGGTTAACCACTTACAAACGTAGAAAATTCACGTCACTTGTACGGATTAGATTTATACATATCTGTATATCAACAAATTAACCGCTTCTGCGTCGGCAAATGACATAATTGTCAGAATCCGTCACAATCCATCACAATCCGTTATTACAGCGTGCTTTACAGCACGCTTTTTTAATGCCCTTACTGACGGATTCTAACGGATTCTGACCCCTTTTTCGCCCATTTTTGTATCCCGGTTGTATTTCGCCGGTCATCCGGGACCATATGCGTGATTAAGAAAGTGGACGATTGCACATGGGTACACGTCAATACACGCCCTTACACGCTTTTGGCTAAATTACTGGCTGAATAACTCAGTAAAAACTCAGCAAAAATGAGCAGTAACATTTTCGTTAATCGAGTCTGCCAATGGTGCGGTAAAGAGTTCGTGGCAAGAACTACGACTACCAACTATTGCAGTCATCGTTGCTCCGGACTGGCTTATAAAGAGCGAAAGCGACAAGCCAAGCTGGAGAAGGTTCAAGAGGAGTTCGAGAGGGTCAAAGGATGTCCTCCCGAATTAGAAAAGCAGGAGTTCCTGACTCCGAGACAAGCAGCCCGAATTATAGGTATCTGTTACAAGACAATCTATAATTATATCAACAACGGGACCCTCAAAACATGGAAGCTGTGTCGCAAGACCCTAATCCGTCGAGCCGATATTGACGCGCTCTTTTCAACCTCATCAGAGCGCCCGGTCGTAATCAGTGAGAAGAAACCGATATCTGAGTTTTACACGACTCAGGAGATTCTCGAAAAATTCGGCATCTCCAATTCGGGTTTCTACAAGATTCTAAAAACTGAGAAATTCCCAAAGACAATCCATCGTGGGAGAAGTATGTGGAGTCGCCAACACGTCGATCGATACTTCGCAAAGAAAGCCCCCTCGCCGGGAATCACAGAGTGGTATTCGGTAGAAGAAATGCAAAGGAAGTTTGGCATGACTGTCTCAGCGGTCTATTGCTTCATCTCAAAGGAAGGTATCCCTAAAATGAAGATAGGACGCGAGACCCTGTATTCCAAAATATTACTGTCCGCTAAACCCTAGAGTAGTGAGTCCAACTTC